>Ga0081539_10000043_pt1 | contig 288108 bp, 215 predicted proteins | sample TabmetS4T2R2_FD_71023 | JGI IMG/M metagenome (GOLD analysis project Ga0081539, IMG submission 71023) | Tabebuia heterophylla rhizosphere microbial communities from the University of Puerto Rico - S4T2R2 | ecosystem: Host-associated > Plants > Roots > Rhizosphere ...
TTATCGCTTACCAGGGGCGACGCGCTCCGCTTCGCTTCGCGCTTGCCCCTGGCTTTCATATCTCGCGCCGTTGGCGCTCCGGCATACCTCACCGTTGGCGCTCCGGCATACCTCACCGCTGGCGCTCCGTTATGTCTTCGCGATCGATGACACGTCCAAAATGTAGACGGTTTGTGCCACCGTCAGGACGAAGAGGCGGCGGCCGTCCTGGCTGAAGCGCAGCATTGAGATAGGGCGCGTGAAGATAAACTCGTCGCGCTTTTCCATCGTCTCGAGATCATAAACAGCTAACTTCCCGCTCTCATTCTCAACACATAACAACTTCGACGCTTGCGACACGGTGGCATAAGCACCAAACACGCGGCCCTTTTGTTCACCGGTCTTCAGCGAATAGACGAGCACGCGGTTGCGCGTGTCTCTGATGATCACCGAGTCGCCGACGGCGTAGATGTTCGACACGCGAAACGAGCCTTTGCCGGTTTCGATCAGGAGCTTGCCAATCTCGTTTCCGTTTTGCGCATCGACGATCTTGAGAAAGTAATCGCCTTCTTTCTCCTTCATCGTCGCGAGCCTCTGCGTGAGCTTCGGATCACTGCTGATTTCAGACTTCGCAGCATCTGAAGTGACGTTCCAGAGCAACGCCATCGTCTGATTATTCGGCGCGATCCACACGCGCGGCGCCTCTTTCGGGTAAGGATGCGACCACAAGCTCTTCATCGTGCGCGCATCAAACATCTCGATGATCACGTTCTTGCGATATTCAGCAGGATTGACCTTGGGCGGGTTGCCGTCCGCGTCAGGCGGTTTCGCCGAGGCTTTTGCGGGTTTGATAGTAAACAGATACTGGCCGTATTGATGTGAGCTCTCGCCTTCAATCTTTGGACCAGCGACTGCTTCACCATTCTTTAGATTGAACCGCGCAACGTTGCGCTCCACATCTTCCGTTTTCGGAAACTCCGCAAAAAAGTAATCATCGTCACTAACATAACCACCCTGGAAGTTACGCAACTGCAAAGCAGCTTCGCCTTTAGAGAGATTCCAAACTCCGCCACGCGAACGTCCAGACAACGCCAGCCACTTCAACTCAGGCGAGACCTCCGCAACTCGCAAACGTCCGAGCGAGAAGTTCGACAACACCGCCGTGCCGACAAGCTCGTTCTTTTCCAGCTTGTACAGCCCGACCTGACCGTTTCGCATTTCAGCAACAAAGTAAGGCGCATAGATATCGAGTGCGGCGCGCTCGTTGGCTTTCGTGATGGTTTTGGTGTTGATGTCCATCACGCCGAGGGCGTAATCCTTGATGGGCCGAATCAGCAGGTAGTCGCCGCGCGTGGCCCCGGTCATCCCTTTGCGCCACAGCTCCAGCTCCGTCACCACCTCGCCACTGGGAAACTTGACGATTGCCGATTTCCTGGCAGTCTCGCGATTGATTCCTGCGATCCGATCGTTACCGATGAACGTAAAACCACCGGCCAGCAGCTTCTTAAGCGAATCGGGGGTCGAGACCTTTGTGAACGTGCTCGTATCGATCACTTCACCGACATTGCCGCTGGGATTATGAATCGCTCGATACGTGGTATAACCAGCAGCGAAATAACGACCATCCGGCGAGAACTTCATATTCAAAACACCGATATTTAGATCGGTGTTGTCGTCACCGCGCAACTGTAATTGCATGTAGATGGAAAGAGCGTCCCAGTAACTCGGCTCATAGAACTCCTTCTTACTCCACACCGTCTCGCCGGTTTCCACGCGCATCAGATTCAAGTTGAAATCCGGATCCAAACACGCCAGTAGTTTTCCGTCGGGCGACAATGCCGTTTGTAAGCAGCCTTTCAGCAGCACGATTTCTTTCACATCAACGCGTTGCGCGTCGGCTATGTTCCAGCGCTCGACGCGAAGATTGTCGGAGTAGAAAACGATCTCTTTCGAGTCGGGACTGAAGTTGGCGTAGTAGGTGTCGAATTCGGTATCGATGCGAAAGAGCGGCGCAAAGGGTTCGCGCGAGAGCACGTTGATGCCGGCGTCGTCCTGGGCCACGATGTAAGCGCCATCCGGACTGAAACGAAGATGAGCGATGTCACTGAGCAGAGGCGGCGTGAGCTGTTGTTTCGATAGCACACCGTGCAGCAACTCTTTTCGACCGAGGCCGTTGTAAGCGATGACTCTCGACTTCCACAACGCGAAGAGTTCTGATTGAGTGACGGCAATCTTTTGGCGGCACTCTGCCGGCAGAGACTGTGCGGCCTTAACCATTTCGCGCAGTCGCTTCTGTTCGGGGCGCGTCGTGCCAAAGAGATCTGTGAACCAGTTACCCTTCTTCCCCTGCGTCTCGGTAATGCGGTCCCAGAAACGCGCCATCGCGTCCGGATCGTAGCCGGCGGCGACGAGCGCAAACATGCCCGCCTGGTCGGCGAAGAGTTGACCTTTCTCGCGGTCCTGTCTTTGGAAAGCCCCGGGCTTCTTGTTGTAGTTTTCGATTAGTTGATTGTATTTATCGAAGATGTCGTGCCGATCGCCGACCGAAGTAATTCCCAGAACTACTTTAAGGTGGCGCGTGGTGTCCATCGCTCCCTGGTGAACGACGAGGTGGCCCAGCTCGTGTGCGATGACGCCGGCCAGCTCGTCTTCGGCATGCGCCGCGGCGACGAGTTTTCGTGAGACGAAGATGCGGCCGCCGGGAAGCACAAACGCATTCGCGTCGGGCAAATCGACGAGGAAAAACTGAAATCGCAGACGGTTGATGGGCAAGTGCTTCGTGAGACGCTCGCCGATTTTCGTTAGGTAATCAGTGATTTCGGGGTCTTCGATGACGCGGTAGTTTTTCTGGATGTGCTCGGCAACGGCGTCGCCGAGAATGACTTCCTGCTCGTCGGAAAAAATGTTTGGTTCCGTGGCGGCCGGAAGCGTCAGCGGCTGCGTGCATGGCTGTTGTTGTGCCGAGACGGCGTGGAAAATTGTGATGACAAGCAGCAGGGCAGCAAAATAGGGGAAATTTTTAAGTCTCATAAATTCTCGCGCTGAGTTTGATTTCGCCCAATGAAGTGTTGGGAGCTCTTGGGCCGAGGTATATTACCATCTTCTCTGCGTAACCTCTGCGTCCTCTGCGTCTCTGCGGTGAACTTAACCGCAGAGACGCAGAGGACGCAGAGGTTGCGCAGAGAACAAACCCTTTGCTAGAATCGGCGCTCGTTACTTGGTAATTTCTAACTTTTGATAGGACGCTCCGGAAGACCTTCGCATGAATCGAACTACTACTCGATTCTTTACTTTTTAATTGCCGACCCGCACCAGGCGGGCGCGCGGCGAAGGCGCTCCTATCGAATCCGATCGACTGAAGTAACAAAATTAGGTGAATCGTAAATCGTAGGGATGGTCTTCGGCCTCGGGACTCAGGTCTTTGTTGTAGTCCCCGCACGCGCCTGGTTACTCGGAATCCAGGTCTTTTGGCGCGTAAGGGGAGATGTAAATGAGCGAGATCAACGTACAACTGAAAAATGGTGAACCAGTTCCCGTGCCGGATTCGGCAACGGTGGCTGAGGCTCTCAAGAAACTCGATCGCGATGTGGCGAAACAGGCTTTAGCAGCCAAGATCGGCAATCGCGAAGTGGACCTGACGGCCTCACTCGACACCCTGCGTGGCAGCAACGGCGAATCCGTTCAGATCGAGCCGATCGTGCCGCAAACGCGCGACGGTCTCGAAGTGCTGCGTCATTCGACCGCGCACCTGCTCGCCGCCGCAGTGCTTGATCTCTTTCCCGGAACCAAACTCGGCATCGGCCCAGCGCTGCTCGATGATCCGCGTTACGGCTTCTTCTACGACGTGATTACGCCACAGCCGCTCACGGAAGCGGATCTGCCCGTCATCGAAAAACGGATGAAGCAGATCGCGAGCAAAAACCTTGGTTATCGACGCGAGGAGATTCCCAAGCACGAAGCTCTACGCGTGTTTGGCGAACGCGACGAGCCGCTGAAGTGTGAGCTGATTGACGAGAAGGCCGGCGACTCTGTGAGCGTCTATTACATCGACGGCTCGCCATTCATCGACTTCTGTCTTGGTCCACACGTCCCCAACACAAACAAGCTGAAGGCGTTCAAGCTGCTTTCGCTCGCGGGGGCTTACTGGAAAGGCGACGCGTCGCAGCAGCAGATGCAGCGCATTTACGGCACGGCTTTCTTTACGCAGGAAGAGCTCGATGCCTGGCTCAAGCAACGTGAAGAAGCGGAGAAGCGCGATCATCGTCGTCTGGGTCGTGAACTCGATCTGTTTTCGATTCAGGAAGACTACGGGCAGGGCTTGATCTTCTGGCACCCGAAGGGCGGCGCGATCCGCAAGGAGATGGAAGACTACCTGCGCGAGCAACTCCTGCTGCGCGGTTATGGACTCGTCTTCACGCCGCACATCGCCAAGCGCGACCTGTGGTTCACGAGTGGGCACGAGAGCAACTACGTTGAGTCGATGTTCTCGCCGATGGAATTCGAGGGCCAGGAGTTTCGCATCAAGCCGATGAATTGCCCGTTTCACATCGGAATCTACAAATCCGCGCAACATTCCTACAGGGATTTGCCGTTACGATACGCCGAGCTTGGCACGTGCTACCGCGCGGAGCTTTCCGGGGCGCTGCACGGATTAATTCGCGCGCGCGGCTTTACGCAGGACGACGCACACGTCTTCTGCACGCCAGAGACGGTGCGCAGCGAAATCGTCGCTTGCATCGACTTCGCCTTCAACGTCTATGAGACGTTTGGCTTTAAGGATTACAAAGTCGAGCTGTCTGTCAGAGGCGATGACCCCAGTCTTTACTTTGGCGCCGATGAAGATTGGGAAAGTGCCGAAGCCGCGCTCAGGGATGCTTTGAACAGCCGCGGCATACCGTACCAGCGGGTTGAAGGCGAAGCGGCGTTCTACGGTCCGAAGATCGACATTCGTGTCGAGGATGCGATCGGCCGTGCCTGGCAGTTGACCACAGTCCAGTTTGACTTCAATCTGCCGGAGCGTTTTCAGCTCGAATACATCGGCGAAGACAACAAACCGCACCGCCCGATCATGATTCACCGGGCGCTGTTTGGCTCGATGGAACGGTTCTTCGGTGTCTTGATTGAACACTACGCCGGGGCGTTTCCGATGTGGCTGGCGCCGGTGCAGGTCGCGGTGTTGCCGATCACGGATCGCGTCAACGATTACGCGGACGAGTTGGCACGTGAACTTCGCGAGGCAGGCTTCCGTGTTGAAGCAAACCTGCGAAGCGAAAAAATTGGTGCGAAGATACGTGACGCGCAGTTACAGAAAGTGCCGTTCATGCTAGTGCTCGGTGATCGCGAGATGGAGCAGCGAACGGTGGCGGTAAGAGAACGTGCAAGGGGCGACATCGGTGTGATGTCGATTGAAGAGTTTAAAGAGTTGGCGCGCCGGTTGGTTAAAACGCGCGCGTTGACAAACAACAGCAATCCACAGATTACGCAGATTAATTGAATCTGTGTAATCTGCGGATGGTCTCAATCTTAGGAGGTGTGGAATAGCTACAGGCTTTCGAGGTCGCGGTCAGCGTCCTGATAACCGGCGCGTGCCGCCGGTTCGGATCAACGAGAGAATCCGCGTGCCTGAGGTACGCGTGATTGGTGAGGAGGGAGAACAACTGGGCGTGATGGACGTGCGCGATGCCGTGCGTGCCGCCCGGGAAAAGGGGCTGGACCTCGTCGAGGTCGCTCCGAACGCCGATCCTCCGGTTTGTCGCATCATCGATTTCGGAAAATACCAGTACGAAGCGAAGAAGAAGGCAAACGAGGCGAAGAAGAAGCAGGTAACGATCACGGTCAAGGAAGTGAAGTTCCGGCCGGGAACGGACGATCACGACTACGAGTATCGCATGAAGCATGCGCGCGAGTGGCTCCAGGATGGCGACAAGGTCAAAGCGACGATCTGGTTTCGTGGCCGCGAGATGACGCACCGCGAGCTGGGGGCGCGGATACTGGAGAGACTGGAGAAGGACCTCGCCGATGTTGGTGAAGTTGAAGCGCGGCCAAGGATGGAAGGTAACCAGATGTTCATCATCCTTGGACCAAAGAGACATAAGACCGGCGGCGGCACGCGGCCAGACGCGCCCGCACCCGCACCCGGTCAATAGTTAATTAAGAAGAGGGGAATTCAATCATGCCAAAACTTAAAACCCACAAAGGGGCAGCCAAACGTGTGCGGCTGACGGCCACTGGGAAGATCAAGCGTGGCCATTCACATGCGCGGCACATATTGACGAAGAAGACCAATAAGCGAAAGCGCCATCTCGATATCGATGTGCTCGTCTCGAAGGCGGATCACGATCGCGTGATGTCGATGTTGCCTTACGGTAGGGATTAAGACTTAACCACAGATTACACCGATTCTTCGAACACGGATCTGTGGACGATTAATAAAGGAGGAATTATATGCCCAGAGCAAAACGTGGCAACAAGCGTCTCGAGCGACGCAAGAAGATATTGAAACTGGCAAAGGGTTATCGCGGCACCAAGTCGAAACTTTACCGGTCCGCGAAAGAGTCAGTTGAGCGAGGTTTGAATTTCGCTTACACGGGACGCAAGCTGAAGAAGCGGGATTTTCGCAGTCTCTGGATCGTTCGTATCGGCGCGGCAGCGCGTTTGAACGGTCTCAATTACTCGCAGTTGATGCATGGTCTGAAGCTCGCCGGGATCGATCTCGATCGCAAAGTTTTGGCGGACCTTGCCGTGCATCAAGCGGAGTCGTTTGCTGAAGTTGTGGGGCACGCCAAGCGCGCGCTCGAGAATGAACAGAGCAACAAGGCAGCCTAACCTGCTGCTGAAAGGAATAGACCAGTGAAACACAAAACTATCTTACTAGCGCTCACGTTCGTGCTTGGCAGCATCATTGCTTTCGCGCAGACGGCGCCTGCGGACATCTCAGGCACGTACGAAGGCATGGTGAAGAGACCGGGCGGCACGGCGGAAGAGAAAGTCTCGCTCGCGTTGAAGAGCGAAGGCGGCAAAATAACGGGAAAGGCCACGCACGGTACTATGGCCGCCGACGTCACAGACGGAAAGTACGAGAACGGGACGTTGACGCTCAGCTTCGGCAACGATGCAAAGTTTGTCGCGAAAGTTGATGGCGATAAGCTTATCGGTGATGCCGTGCATGGAACCGAGAAGGTGCACATGGAGTTGAAAAAGGTGACGCCCGCTGCAGCGGCCACTGCTGCGACCGCCGCTCCGGCAGCACCGGCTGGTGCCGTTAATCTCAACGGACAGTGGGACGCAGTCGCGGATGCGAATGGACAGCCGTTCCCGTTCTTGCTGACACTGAAAGTCGAAGGCGAGACTGTTACGGGCGGCAGCAGCTCGCAACTCGGTGAAGCGCAGCTTAAGAACGGCACCTGGAAAGACGGCCGCCTGATGTTTCAGCTCGAAGGCTCGAACGGCACCATCTCGATGAGCGCCACTGTGATTGACGGGAAACTTTCCGGAGAGTTTGACTACTCGGGCCAGTTGCAGGGCAAGTGGGTTGCGGTTAAGAAGAATTAACGAATCCTGTTCATCCTGAAAATCCTGTCATCCTGTGAAATGACTGATCAATCACCTCAAGCTCAGGTGGAATCAATTACCAAAGCGTTCGAGCAAGACTTCGGACGCTTTGCTTCTTTTAGTAATGATCCATCTACGCTCTCTACTTTTGATCTCGATGCAGCACTCGGCGAACAGCGTGCTGTGGCGGAACTGCGCACCCGGTACCTTGGAAAGAAGAGCGAGTTGGCCGCTGCTAAGAAGTTGATCGGACGAGTTGCGCCTGAGGAACGAGCCGGTTTTGGCCAATTGGTTCAAGCCACTCAAGACAAGTTAGAGACCATGCTCGATCAAGTCGAGCTTAGTTTAGGAAATTACATCGAGTCTGCGCGGACGGCGCGCGAGAGTATCGACGTCACGATGCCCGGGCGTCGCCCGCGCTCCGGTCATCGTCACCCGATCACTCTGCTGCGCGAGCGTCTCGAAGATGTGTTCGTTGCGCTCGGCTACGCAATCGAAGACGATCGCGAGATTGAAACAGACTTCTACAACTTCGACGCGCTCAACATTCCCGAGAACCACCCGGCGCGAGCGTGGCAAGATACGTTCTACACGACCGAAGGCTTCGCGCTGCGCTCCCAGACTTCAACCGTGCAGATTCACGCGATGCAACGTCGTGGCGTGCCGGTCAGGATGATCGCGCCCGGACGTGTGTTCCGTCGGGACACTCCCGATCCCACGCACAATCCGATGTTCTTTCAGGTCGAAGGCTTGTGTGTCGATCGCGGTATCACGATGGCGCATTTGAAAGGCACGGTAGGCGAGTTTCTGAAGCGGATGTTCGGGGCTGACACGGTGACGCGCTTTCGTCCATCGTACTTCCCGTTCACGGAGCCGAGCGCCGAGTTTGATTTCAGTTGCTTCAAATGCAAGGGAAGTGGTTGCCGGATTTGTAAGAACTCGGGGTGGATCGAGCTCGGCGGTTCGGGGATGGTGCATCCGAACGTGTTGCGCGCAGTCGGCGTCGACCCGCAAGTCTATTCCGGGTTCGCCTTCGGACTCGGCATCGATCGCATGTGCGCGCTCATGTACGAGCTCGACGACATTCGATTGCTCTTCGAGAACGACGTCAGGTTTTTGGAAAAGTTTGAATAAATGTTCATTAGTTACGAGTGGCTTAAAGAACTGACGGACACGAGACTCACGCCGGCGGAGTTGCGCGACCGGCTGACGATGGTTGGTCTGGCGATCGACGCTGTGGAAGAGCACAACGGCGACGCGGTGCTCGACGTTGAAGTGCCTTCAAACCGGCCTGACTGTTTGTCGCACGTCGGCATCGCGCGTGAAGTGTCGGTGATTGAAAAAGGTCAAATGAGCCTGCCGTCATCTGAGCCGCCAAAGACCGAGGGTCGCTCAGCGGATTTCACGTCCGTTGAGATCAAAGATCTAGATCTGTGTCCGCGATACGCGGCGAGGCTCGTGCGCGGCGTAAAGATTGGTCCATCGCCGGATTGGCTGGTGAAGCGACTCGAAACCATCGGCCAGCGTCCCATCAACAACGTCGCCGATATCACCAATTACGTGCTCCACGAGTTGGGCCAGCCGTTGCACGCCTTCGACTTTGAGAAACTCGGCGGTCGACGGATTGTCGTGCGTCGTGCGAATGCGGGTGAGAAGCTCAAGACTCTCGACGGTGTCGAGCGTGCGCTCACAAACGACATGCTCGTGATCGCTGATGCTGAGAAAGCGGTGGCGCTCGCGGGTATCATGGGCGGCGAAGAGTCGGAGATCTCCAGTCAGACAAAAGACGTGCTGATCGAGAGTGCGTATTTCGCGCCGCATTCAATCAGGCTAACTGCGCGGCAGCTTGGCATGGACACCGAAGCATCGAGACGATTCGAGCGTGGCGCCGACCCCGACGGTGTGCTGCGCGCGCAGCAACGCTGCGTCGAGTTGATCTGTGCGCTTGCAGGAGGTGTTGCAACGGAAGATGCGATCGACGTCTACCCGCAGCCGTTCAGCGAGCGTGTTATCGGTCTTCGCGAAGGACGTATAACGGAGCTCACGTCGCTTACAGTCGAGACGGATGAGATTGTTCGCATACTCACGGGCCTTGGTTTTGAACGCACGGGCGACTCAAAGTTCAACGTGCCGTCGTGGCGCATCGACGTCGAACAGGAAGAGGATCTCGTCGAAGAAGTCGCGCGACATACAGGCTACGACAAGATCGCATCCGAGCTGCCGCCGACAAATGGTTCCGGTGAGTACCAGCCTGCCGAAATGCAGCAACGTTCCTTGCGACGCGCTCTGAATGCGTTTGGCTTTGACGAGGCGATCAACTTCAGCTTCATCCAACAGGAGAACCGCTTCGATCTGATTCCATGGCTCGCAGGTCGCGAAGAACATCAACCGCAGCTCGCGAATCCGATCATTGAAGATGCAGCCTGGATGCGTTCGACGCTCTTGCCGGGCTTGCTGACTTCGTTACGACACAACCTGAATCACGGTATTCGCGATGTCCGTTTGTTTGAAATCGGCCGTATTTTCTCGGGTTTGGGTGACCAGCAACTGCCGCAGGAAAGATTAGTGCTCGCGCTGCTGGCAACGGGAGGAGCGTTGGAAGAGAACCGCGCGCAATCCGAGCGCGAGCTCGACTTCTTCGATCTCAAAGGCGCCCTCGAAGCCGCCGTCGATTGGATGAACCTGAGTCCGCTGCGATTCACTCCTGGCTCGGCTCGTCATCTGCGTGCGGGCCAGACTGCCCTCATCGGCACTGGTGATGGAAAAGCGATCGGCACGATCGGCCGTCTCGCTGAGAACGTGGCCGCGTCGTACAAATTTCGCCAGCCCGTTTACGTGCTCGAGTTGGACCTCGACACACTGCTGAGTGGTCCTGCGAAAGCGATCCAGTATTCACCCTTACCTCGATACCCTTCCGTGACGCGCGACATCTCGCTGCTCGTCAATCGCAACGTCGCGCTCGACGAGATCTTCGCGGCAGTCAACAACCAGCATGTGGACGATTGCCGCAGCGTGAAGCTCGTCGGCACTTTCGAGGGCGGAAACATCCCATCGTCAAAACGTTCCGTAACACTTCGACTCGAGTATCGCTCGGACGAGCGCACACTGCGCGATGAAGAAGTGGAAGCACGTCACTCGCGTCTTACTGCCGCACTGCTCGAAACATTCGCAGCCGAGCAACGATAAAAATAAATCTTGCACGATTGTGAAATGAGTCTTGCGCTCGCACGCGTGAAGGCGGATAATCGGCTCGCGCTTTTTAATCCAACTACAGCGGGGGACAATGATGGTCGGTTTGTCAGGCTTGGAAAAGTTTTCTCACTTGGAAGATAAGATCTATCGCACCATCGAGCTCACCAAAACGCTGCGCCAGGAAAAAGAGAACCTGGAAAAAGAACTAGCCCTCATTCACCGCGACATGGGCAACGTGCTCAATGAAAAAGAGCGACTCGAGAATCAGGTCGAGAAGCTGCTCGCCGAACGTGAAACTATTCGCATGAAAGTCGAAGCCATGCTGGATGCGGTTGCTGCTCTCGAGCCTGAGACGGCTGAGGAACTCAGATGAGTTCGGGGTTCGGACGAGTGATCAATAAAGGCAGTATGGAAGCAAGTAGCAGCAGTCCCACCATTCGAGTTGAGATCTATAACCAGACCTACAACATCAGGTCTGACGGTGATACCGAATACATCATTCAACTCGCAGAGTTTGTCGACAGCAGGATGAGAGAGATCTCTTCCGGCACACTCACTGTCGATTCATTGAAGGTTGCGATCCTCGCCGCACTGCACATCGCCGATGAACTACACCGCCTGAAGAACATGCACGAACAGGCAGACTCGCAACTCGCCGCGCGCAGCGCTGAGTGTGCGGAGATGCTTGACCGCTTGTTGAAAGTACGCACCAGCCTCGAAAACGAGCAGGGCGGCGCCGGCAAACTCACGCTCGGTTAGCCACAAAAAGCACGAAAAAGTTTTAGCCACAAAAGGCACAGAAAGCACAAAATAAGCAGCAGTCAATCAGGATAAATAAGCAGCAGTCAATCAGGATCTTTTTTGTGCTTTTTGTGCCTTTTCGTGGCTAAATCTGTCTGTGCTTTTTTGCGGCTGTTTATGCTATATTCCGTGGCGGCGGAGGGAAACGTTCTGCGGTGTTCGTCACCGAGTGTACGATGATTGAGCCAACGCCGTTGATTAGGGAGACCGAGGTCGTTAGCCAGTGCATTTCTTCATCGTTAAGAACTGCCAGAGGCTGCGGCATTAAGAGGTCACCCACCTGTCTATGCAGGTTCAATTACGGCTTCGGAACGGCACCAGCGGATCTCCCTCCTGCCAGAAACCGCGAGTCGTGAATCGCAAATCGTGTTTCTCGCTCCGCACGATTGACGCTTCAGGGTTCGCGGTTTTTTATACCCTGCTCCCACTACTTCATATATGAAAGTTCTAATGATCGGAGATGTTGTCGCGAAGCCTGGGCGCATCGCTGTGCTCGAGCGCATTCAGGATCTGCGCGAGCAGCACCAGATCGACTTCGCAATCATGAACGCCGAGAACCTCGCGGGTGGATTTTCCGTCACGCCGCAGTTGTGTGAGCAACTGTTTGCGACCGGAATTGATGTGATGACGTCCGGTAATCACATCTTCGACAAGAAGGAAGCGATCGAGTATATCCGCAAACAGCCGCGACTGCTGCGTCCGGCAAACTATCCGCCCAACACGCCCGGCAGTGGCGCCTGGGTTGGAGAAGTGAACGGGACGCAAGTCGCGGTGATGAACGTGATGGGTCGCGTGTTCATGCCGCCTTCTGACGACCCGTTCCGGATTATCGACAGTGTGATCGAGACATTGCCGGCAGAAGCGCGCGTGCGCATCGTGGACGTGCATGCTGAAGCGACGTCGGAAAAAGTAGCGATGGGATGGCATCTTGATGGGCGTGTGTCGGCAGTCTGCGGTACGCACACGCACGTACAGACGGCTGACGAAAGGATCTTGCCGGGCGGCACTGCTTACCTGACTGATCTCGGAATGACGGGAAGCTATGCCGGTGTGATCGGTATGGATAAATCGGATGTGATTGCGCGCTTTACTTCAGCGACGGCGCGGCGTGCGGATCATTCGACGGGGCAGGTGAGGATCTGCGCCGCCGTGCTGGATATCGATGAGGGGACGGGGAAGGCGAGAACTATTCAGCGGTTGAATCTAAGCCACGATCAATAGGTCCTATAGGACGAATAGGACCTATTGTGAGTTGCCGATTCGCCTCAGGTGCCTTGCCAGCGGAATCCTCGTCTCAAGCTGAGCTTTCAGATCCGGCCTCAATCTAAGACATTCATCAAAGTCTTTCTGCGCTTCGCTCTCTTCACCAAGGAACACACGCGCGAGCCCGCGATTGAAGTATGCCCACGCAATATGCGGATTGAGCTCGATCGTGCGCGTGAAGTCGGCAACTGCCTCTAACATCTCCCCTTTGTACATGTGCGCGGTGCCGCGTCCCTGATACGCCCACGCCATTTCGGGTGCGAGCTTAATCGTGCGTTCGAAATCTGCGAGTCCACGATCGAAGTCTTTCAACCCGAGATAAACGTAGCCACGTTGATAAAATGATTCAGGAACGCAATCGTTGAGTTCAATTGATCGATTGAGATCGGCGAGCGCGCCGTCGTGGTCATCGAGGTCGAGTTTCAGGCTACCGCGATTACAGTAGGCTTCGTGGAAGTCCTTCTTAATCGCGATGGCACGATCGAGATCCTGCATGGCGCCTTGCAGATCGCCGTTCGAGCGTTTTGCAGCAGCACGATTTAAGTAAATACTTGCGAGTCCGGGTCTGATCTTCAGCGCCTGGTCGTAGTCTTCAATCGCTCCGGGGAAATCATTTTTCTTGAACCGCGCGAGCCCGCGATTGTTGTAAGCATTTGCCGTGAAGGGATCAATGACAGTGACGGTTTCCGCTGAGTAATCAGTGAGTGAGTTACCGAGGCGACTGTTAGAGTTCTTGCTGGTGTTGAAGTGCGAGCTTAAGCGAATGGCTCGGGTGTAGTCTTCGATCGCGCCGTCGAGATCGCCGTTACCACTTTTCTTTAATGCGTTCTTGAAGTGATTGACGGCAGCGTCGGGTGTTCGCGATTGGGAGAAGACCGTGATCGGGAGCAGCAGGGAGACAAGTGCAAACGGGATCGCATAGCGGCGCATGGTAGACCCTCCCTTGGTGTTGAAGCTCGTCTACCAGGTGCGCTAAGATGCGGGCGTCGACGATGCAGCTTTGGCGCCGCGAGGCGATGGAGCTTGTATTGTCATTCGAAGCCTCGTTGCTATCGCAAGTAGCAACGAGGCTTTCAATTTGGTTCCCGGTGTTCGGCACCGGCTCTGAAAGTAAAACGATCGAAGTTGGAAAAAGTTACAAAAAGAAATCTGGGGCTCTGGATTAGAAACACCGTAGAGTGAGAAGTTGTGGCACAGATTACCGCGGATCCGTTTAAATCGATTTTCATAGATCCGTCTAATCTGTGGTTGTGTTTTACTCGGGTGCGGTTTCGCTTGGCACTATTGTGCCGGGATGAGATTTGATGAGCGGTGGAGCTAACAATCTTTGCGCGTATCCCTCGGGAAACGAACGAACTCGCCCACGTGAATCAGTGATGACATGCCCCGTTTCGCCTTCGGCCACAACCTGTCCGTTGGATGCGCGTACGATTTCATAGCCAAAACGAAGTGAGCGTTTACGTAATTCCGTAATGTGTGTACGAACTATTAGCTCATCATCGTAATAGGCGGGAGCTTTGTAGCGGCAGTACGCCTCAGCGACAACGAGGAACGCGTCTTCACTTTCTTCCATATCGCGATAAGAAAAACCGCGCGCGCGACAGTAATCCGTCCTCCCGATTTCGAACCAGACCAAATAGTTGGCATAATAAACGATGCCCATCTTGTCTGTTTCGGCATAACGCACACGAATCAGCGTTTCGTGCCAAACGCCGAATGCATCGTCAGGGGCAGGGCTTGTCATCTGAGCAAAGCCTTCCGAACTCATAACAAGAGGGACTTCCGATCCTGGTTAGCTGTAAACGTTTAGCGGACTATAAGAGTGAATCACCAATATGTCAAAGCAAATTAGCGCCGGGCTAGCCCTGTTGATCCTGTTCTGTCTCGGCACAGGCAGTTTCCTGCCAAAAGGACATGCCCAGGCCGGGGCAGCAAGCAGTACCCAACACACGGCCATCGTCTCGATGACGGCCGCGATGCTCAAGGAGACGAGCGAGCTTCGCGAGCTATCTATTCTGAAATCCGTCAAGAGCGGTGCTCAGTCTCGCGCTGAAATCGAGCGCATGGTCATCAAAAACCTGGATGCCGAGACTACGCCGGCCGAGATGCACGCTGCTGAAGTCCTGCTGAAGGTCTTCGGGCTTGCACCGAAAGATTTTGCGTATCGGTCTTTTATTATCAAGCTCCTGACTGAACAAGTCGCGGGTTACTACGATCCGAAGGCACAGCAGTTTTACCTTGCCGATTGGATCGAGCTGGAAGGCCAGAAGCCTGTGATGGCTCACGAGCTGACCCACGCGCTCCAGGATCAGCACTTCAATCTCAAACGATTTGAGAACTGGCCGAAGGGAGACTCTGATGCGGAGCTTGCCGCGCACGCTCTTATCGAAGGCGACGCGACCCTCGCGATGACGCTCTACATGGCGAAGAATCCGCTTGTTGCTTTGGCGTTCATTCGCAGTCTCGGCGCACAGGAACTAGCGTCGGAGCAGTTCAAGCAGGCACCGCGTGCATTGCGCGAGTCGTTGTTGTTCCCGTACGAGGAAGGCTCCGCGTGGGCTACGCAACTTTACAAGCGCGGTGGTTGGGAGATGGTGTCGCAAGCGTTCACGAAGTTGCCGCAATCGAGTGAGCAGATCCTGCACGCTGAGAAGTACTTTGCTTACGAAGCGCCGCAGAAGCTTGCTTTGCCTGACTTCAATGGCACTCTTGGACTGGGCTGGAAAAAACTCGATTACGACGTGAATGGCGAGTGGGGTTGTTACCTGATACTCAACGAGTTTTTGAACAATGCGGAAGAGTCGAAGCAGGCTTCGGCAGGTTGGGCCGGGGATCGATTTGCGCTTTATGAAACCGGCAAGCCGGACGAGGTCTTCGTGGCACAGTTAACTGCCTGGGACACGTCGCAGGACGCACTGGAATTTTTCAGTGCTTACGCCAGACGCACGGCGAAGCGATATCCTGACGGGAAGGAATTGAAATCGGACGACGATCGCTTCGAATGGCAGACTGCAAGCAGCAAAGTGGTGATGGAGCTGCGCGGTTCGCGTGTCGCGATTGTTGAAGGCGTTCCGTCTTCAACCGATGCCAATAAACTGCTGAATGCGATTTGGCAGCAACGATAAAAGGGACTAACAAACCACAACTGATGAAAAAGTCTGATAGCGGTACTGCTACAAAACGACCGTCGCGCCTGCGCGAGCTCACGGATCAACTTCTACAACTCGAGACGCGGCTGCGCAGTGGTGGCGGGCCTAACAAGATCGATCGCCAGCACCAGCAGGGGAAACTGACTGCACGAGAACGCATTGAGTTATTACTCGACAAGGATTCGTATTCGCAGGAAATCGGATTGCTCGTCGCTTATGACCAGTACGACGGAGGTGCGCCGGCCGCGGGTGTTGTGACTGTGGTTGGTCGTGTTGAGGGCAGGGAGGTCGTCATTGTTGCTAATGACGCGACAGTGAAGGCAGGATCGTGGTGGCCCGAGACGATCAAGAAGATCCTGCGCGCGCAGGAGATCACGATGCGGTCGCGCGTGCCGATCATTTATCTCGTCGACTCCGCGGGGGTGAACCTTCCGTATCAGGGCGGTGTGTTCCCCGGACAGTACGGTGCTTCGCGCATCTTTTATTACAACTCGATCATGCGTCGCTATTTGAAGGTGCCCCAGATCTCTGCGGTCATGGGACCATGTATCGCGGGTGGAGCTTATCTGCCGGCGCTTTCGGACATCATCATCATGGTTGAGGGGACGTCGTTCATGGGACTCGGTGGTGCGAACCTCGTGAAAGGCGCCACCGGCCAGACGATTGACAACGAGACGCTCGGCGGCGCTCGCACGCACAACGAGGTATCCGGCGTCGCGCATTATCGTGTTCCGGATGATCAAACGTGCATCGAGAAGATTCGCGAGTTCGTGTCGGAGTTACCAAACGCTTCTGCGGACAGGTCGGTTGGTGAACCTTTGCGACCGGCGGACGAGCTCTACGAGATCATCCCCGAGGATCACCGACAGCCGTACGACGTCAGAAAGCTGCTCGAGTGTTTGCTGGACGATGGTCATCTCGATGAGTTTCAGGCTGACTATGCGAAGGAAATGATCACCGGTCACGGGCGCGTTTGCGGAATGCAGGTTGGCGTGATCGCGAACCATCGAGGAATGGTGCGCATGCCGGGCGGCAAGCCGCCGCGGTTTGGCGGCATCATCTATACGGAATCGGCTGAGAAAGTGGCTTACTTTATCGAGACCTGCAATCGACATCACACGCCTTTATTGTTTGTGCAGGATGTTTCCGGGTTCATGGTCGGGTCTGACGCTGAGCACTCCGGAATCATTCGTGCGGGGGCGCAGTTTGTGGAAGCGATGGCGACCGCGACCGTTCCGAAGATCGTTCTCACTGTGAATCACGCATCTGGCGCCGGTTACTATGCGATGGCGGGTCAGGGCTTTGATCCCGATTTCATCTTCAGTTGGCCCACCGGTCGGATGGGCGTGATGGAAGGCGACGCGGCGGTGCAGGCTGTGTTTGGCAGTCAACTGGAGAAGTTGAAGAAGAGTGGGGAGTCGCCCGATGCGGAGTTAACTGCGGAGATGGATAAGGTGCGTGAGACCTACGACATGGAATTGGACGCGAAGTACGCAGCCGCACGTGGTTTTGTTGATGCCGTGATCACGCCGGAGTCGACGCGTGCGGCGCTGGAGCTTGCACTGCGCACCGCGCAAAACTACACCGGCCCACACCTTGGGCAGTTCGTGCTGCCGTCCTTGCTGGTTTAGAGAGGCAAGTATTCTATGCTGTCGCGCATATCTGATTCCGTGTAGGTCTTAAGCACTAGTTCCAAATCATTTACGGCTCGACCGATTGCCAACCGATCAGGAATGAAAATCACTCCTGCCATAGGTTCACCTTGAGCTACCAACTGGTTGGCGTCAGGAACCATAGTCTTAATATCATGAGTTAGGATAATTCTCTGTTCATTAGCGGCCCATCTGAGCAACACCAGATCGGATGAACCGGCTAGCCCGACATCCCCGACCGACACGAAATCCAAGTGCGGCAAGCGTCGACTTAGACCTCGCAGAATGTTGTTATCGAAGTTTTCGTCGGTGAGGAGACGAATCATGTTTCGTTAATGTAAGTGAGGTTAGGTTTTAGTTAACTGTGCTTTGCGACGAAGAAACTCTTCGCGACAGCGAAGAAGCTTCTCGTGACGCTCTTTGTATCCAGGTTGACTTTCTGCCCACTGCCGAAGTCTTTTACCCTCTTCCTCGACTTGCTGAAGGTACTCGTCAGCGTCCGCTTTGTTATCGAAGTACCAGGCGAGGATTTCTTTGATCACTGAAACCGAGACTGTGGGAAATGAATCGTGTATTTCCTCTTCCGTGTCTCCCGCTTGCATGTGATGCACGATCGTCTCCAGTGTCACGCGTGAGTTTCGCACCCGCACGGCCCCATTCTCCAATTGGACCAGCGGCACGGTATCAGCAAAGTTAAAGCGTTTTGTTTCCACGCCGGCGATTCTATCTGTTTGTAGCGCAAAATGAAACCGCTCGTGCCAAACCTATCCGACACAAAAAGGTGTTCAATAAGCAGCACTTTCTTCAAGATCGTCGCACAAAGTACACTCACCTCTCATAAGACCAAGGCTTAGGCTCCCGACAGCGTTCAGGTATTCCCTGCGGTTGTTGAATCAGGGGAGATCCTGTATTTATGCTGCGAACAGATCGTGCGGGTTTGTTTTGCTAAATTCTCAAACTCACTTGCGTCCAACTGAGGTCCGGCTCAGCAAACAAGGCAGCTCAGACACATGAACCTCATTCGCGTGCTAATCGTTGACGACCACGCCCTCGTGCGTGGTGGTATTCGAGCCCTCGTCGAAAAAATCGAAGGCATGAAGGTCATAGGCGAAGCCGGAACGGGTAGCGAAGCACTCGAACTCGTCAAACAACTTAAGCCCAATCTCATGCTGCTTGATCTCACGATGCCCGAAAAGGGCGGCTTCGAAGTCTTGGACCACGTGACTAAGAAGTATCCGGAGATCAAAGTCATCGTCCTGACGGTCCATGAGGCGGCTGAGTACGCGATCCGTGCTCTACGCGAGAAAGCAGCCGGCTTCTTACCGAAGAGTGCCGCACCCACGGAACTCGAACAGGCAATCCAGACCGTAATCCGTGGCGAAGTCTACATCTCGCCGGAAACCTCACAAAAGGCGCTGCTCGAGATCGGCAAAGGGACTACGAAGCAAGATCTCCTCGCTACTCTCAGCCCACGACAACGCGAGGTACTTCGTCTCATCGCTGAAGGTAAGACCACCAAACAGATCGCACAGGTTCTGGAAATAAGCGTAAAAACGGTCGAAACTCACCGCGCGCAGCTAATGGAACGTCTAAAAATCCACGACGTTGCCGGTCTGGTCCGTTACGCAATCCTCGTGGGCCTGATCGACGTTGAATAAAGCCTTACCGCATGGTCCAGGCGAGCACTGCCCCAAAAGACCTCAGGAAATCCATTAGTCGAGAGTTCAGGAAACTCCCCAATTGCGCAAGCCTGGGATACCGCTTAACCTCCGCATGCTTAATGGTTTACAAAGTGCCTGCTGGTTGAAAGTTACCATTCGCCATTAATAGGCCAAACCCTCTCAAAGCAAACGAGCTGGCGATGTTCTGATAAACCATTAGACCACCAGGACTGAGTCGCCCAGAACAAAGCGAGGAGCAACACTTCTCCTCAGTAGCATGCGGTGTTGCCCAGGTAGATGGGGTTAGGACAGCGCCATATTGAGTTTTACGATACGCGCGCGTTGTAAACAGGGTGAAATCCTCGCGCGTGGAAAGGGGGACGGCGGCCAGGGCGAGGTTGTCGTCCCTCTCCTATAAAGACCCTTTTATCCCAAGGAAGTTCGCATTGGAGGATCGCGAGGATGACGATTATCGCAAATGGAAACGCGCACGCGCTGGTGCGCGACAACAACCAGCGGGCGCATGAGTTTACGGGGGAAGTTCAAGGAACCTCACCCACGCCACGCTCGGCTGCGTACCATACAGACATTGGACTGGCAGGACGCAGCCAGGCGTTTCTGGAGACGATAAAACAAGTCGACATTGTTTCCGGCACAAACTCGCCTGTCTTGTTGACCGGCGAGCCCGGCGCGGGCCAGGAGCTTGTGGCTGCGGCAATTCATTACCGCAGCAGCCGTAGTGGACAGCCGTTTGTTATGTTCAACTGCGCCACGGTTCCCGCGGAGCTAATCGAAGCAAAACTCTTCGGACAGGACGTTGGAAACGGACTGTTGCAAGAAGCCGACGGTGGCACTGTCTTCCTTGATGAGATCACGCAAACCGGCCCGTCGTTTCAAATGAGGCTTACGCGTCTACTGCAAACGGGCCAGATAAACAGTCCCGGGACACAAACAGTAAACGTGCGCGTGATTGCAGCGAGTAGCTGTAACATCGAACAGGAAGTGGCGTCCGGACGTTTTTGCAGCGATCTCTTCACCCTGCTCAACGCAGTCTCAGTCGCTTTACCACCATTGCCGGATCATCACGTCGACGTTTCACCCGACACCTCTGCGACGAATGGATCTGCCAATGGCGACTGGGTCACGCTCTCTGAAATCGAGGGACGCTACGTCGCCCGTGTCCTGATTCACACACGCGGAAACAAACAAGCGGCGGCACGTGTTCTCGCAGTCGATCGCAAGACCCTCGATCGCATGATCAAGCGACACAACATCGACTGTCAGCACGCTCGCGCACTGCGCGCCAAAGGTTCCGCTCGCGGTTGAGTTTCTCTGCGGCAGTCTCTGCGTCCTCTGCGTCTCTGCGGTGAAACTTTATCTGCAAAACCGATAAACCGCAGAGACGCAGAGGACGCAGAGACTGCGCAGAGGACCCTTCATTAAGCGCACTAACCTGTTAAAGCTTGACACGTCACGAACGGGCTTGCTAAGTTCTGGCCTCCGTGAGAAAACTCCTGCTTGTTCTTGCTGTCGTAGTACTCTACGTGCTTCATCAGGACATCTGGTTCTGGCGAAGTCCTCGCCTGGTTTTTGGTTTCATTCCGATCGGACTCTTTTATCAAGGATGCTTCTCAGTGGCGGCCGCGCTGCTGATGTGGCTGCTGGTGACTTACGCCTGGCCGTCTCACCTTGAACAAGAGGTTGAGGAAACAAATACCAGGGAGGACCGGAGCGCTTGATTCCTGCAATCGTAGTTTTCCTTTATCTCGCCACTGTTCTCTACATCGGCATCTTTGCTTTTCGTCACGCCAAAGGCAAAGAGGAGGCCGAAGATTACTTTCTTGCGAGCCGCTCGCTTGGTCCATTCGTGTTCCTGTTCTCGCTGTTTGGCACGAACATGACCGCCTTCGCGATCCTCGGATCGTCGGGGCACGCCTTTAACAACGGCATCGTGACGTTTGGCTTGATGGCATCGTCGTCAGGTCTCGTGATTCCGTTGACGATCTTTTTGATCGGCACACGCGTCTGGGCACTCGGAAAGAAACACGGCTTCATGACCCCGGTGCAGATGTTCCGAGATCGTTGGGAGTGCAGTCACATCGGAACAGTGATCTTCGTCGTGCAAGCTGTCCTCCTCGTGCCATACATCATCATCGGCATCATGGGTGGCGGCACTACGCTCTACACCATCAGCGGCGGGTTCGTACCATTCTGGTTTGGCGGTGCAATCGTCGCGCTCGTAGTGATGAGTTACGTGTTCTTCGGCGGCATGCGCGGCACCGCCTGGGTCAACACATTTCAGACGGTGCTCTTCCTTTGCTTCGGCGCTGTCGCGTTGATCGTCATCGGCGTCGGTATGGGCGGCTTTCGGAGTGCAGCGCAGGCTTTAGATGTGCCGGCAACGAGGTGGCTGCTGACGCGCGAACGCATCTCGCCGTACTATTTCTTCAGCTACACGTTCATCCCGCTCTCGGCCATCGCGTTTCCACACATCCTGATCTTCTGTTTGACTGCGCGCAAGATGGTGCAGTTCAAGAAGACTGTGATCTTCTATCCGCTGTGCATACTCGCGATCTGGCTACCGTGCGTGTTTCTCGGCGTGATGGCCAACCGCGTCGACATTCCGCAGATCCGCGAGAAGCAGGAAGCGCGACGCGTGCTCGCGCAACAGGGGCGCACGATGGATCCCGAACACCGCGACGAGCTGCGTGAGAAGTCTGCGGGCGACGACGTGATCATGCTGCTGCTGCAACAGTATGCGCCACTCTGGCTTGCCGGCTTGCTGGGCGCAGGAATTATGGCCGCGGTGATGGCCAGCGACTCGCAAATTCTCGCTCTATCGACCATGTTCACGGAGGACGTCTTCGCCTTCTACGGCGGTAAGCGCCGCTTCGGGGAAGCGGTGCAGGTCCAAACCGGACGCATCTTTATCGTTCTCATCACGCTCTTTGCTTACATTGTGGCCTTGCAGGCGCCGGAGACGATCTTCGAGCTTGCGATCCAGTATGCGTTCTCAGGTTATGCGGCGTTGTCGCCGCTTCTGGTCGCAGCGTTGTTCTGGAAAGGCAGTACTAAATGGGGCGCGCTTGCTGTAACTCTTTGGACGGCAGCGACTGTGATTGCTGTCGCGGTGTTGCAAGCTGTCGTTCCGGCACCTGCGCCTGGGCCACCGGTGTCGGTTTGGGCGCCCGGAGGCGTAGACGTTATCTCTAGAACTCCAGGTGGCACGGCTGTCTTTGGTTTCATGCCGGTAGTGCCGATGGTGATTGCGTCGACGTTGTTGATGATTGTCGTGTCGCTGCTGACTCAGAAACCCGCCACGAGTACGTTGGCGAAGTATTTTGGAGGTCGAAAGCCGTGAAGAAACTAGTGCTGATGTTGGTTGTCATCGCGTGTGCTTCGTCTTATGCCGTTGGTCAAAGTAGTAAACGTCGTGCGGTGAAGACCGGGCCTCCGAATGGGATCTTCACGCCTGCGATCATCACGGGCGATCTCGTCTTCACGTCGGGACAGATCGGGATTGATTCCAAGACTGGTCAGCTTGCCGAAGGTTTTGAGGGGCAATTTGAGCAGGTGTTCAAGAATCTGACGGTGGTGCTCGAGGCGTCAGGCAGCAGCATCGATCATGTCGTGAAGGCCACAGTCTTTCTGGCGGACATGAACGACTACAACGCGATGAACGAGCTTTACAAGAAGCAATTCAAAGGCGATCCGCCGGCAAGAACGACTGTGCAGGTAGCGCGCCTGCCGCGTGATGCGAAGATCGAAATAGAAGTGATCGCCGTGATCAAGTAAGGTAGAGGTAGACAGGATTTACAAGATTTTTCCAAGATGAACATGATCTTGTCCATCATGAAAAATCTTGAAAATCCTGTCTACCTCTACCTAACCGAAGCAGTACAACCGCCCATCCTGCGATCCGATCACAATACGCCCATTCGCAATCGCCGGTGACGCTGAGAGGGGCGCGCCGGCATTGAACTCCCAAAGCTTCGTTCCGTTACTCAAACTCAAAACATAAAACCGCCCGTCATTCGATCCCACAAAGACCCGCTCGCCTGCGATCGCCGGTGACGACTCAACTCGAGCACGTGTCATAAACGTCCACGCGGCTTTCCCGGCCAACGTAATCCCATGGACCATCTTGTCGCGCCCGCCAACAACTACGCGGTCTCTCGTCACCGCCGCTGACGAGTAAAACGGAAACTTTCTTTCCGGGTGCTCATAGCGCCACGCGATCTCCTTTTGCCCGAGGTTCACGCTCAGCACCTCGTTGTCGAACGTGCCGTAAAATGCCGCGCCACCTCTCAGCGCGGGCGACGCACCCGTGTACGCTCCTGACGAAACGTTGAAGACCTGTTTACCATCCGAGATTCGAATGGCTCGAAACAGCTCATCGCAGCCCGCGATGAACGCCATACCGTCTGCGATGCCAGGCGTCGAGTGTACCGGCCCATTCGTCTTGAACTTCCAACGCACGGCACCAGTGCGCGCGTTGAGGCAATAGAGATGTTCGTCGTAAGACCCGATCAAAACCTGATCGCCAAAGACGACCGGCGACGATTTGATCTCGCCGTTGGTTTTGAAAGCCCACAACTTTTTTCCGTCAGACGCGTTTAGCGCATTTATCCAGCCGCCCAGATCACCGATGTAGACCACGCCGCTGCCGTAAGCCGGTGACGACTCGCCGATGGGGTTTCCAGTCGAGAACTTCCAGTAGACGGATCCGTTGTCGAGACTCAGCGCGACAAGCTCACCCTTTTGCGAGCCGACGAAGACTGTGCCACCGACGATTGCTGCCGACGATTCGATCGATTCGCCCGCTTCATAAGTCCATAGCTGTTTCAGGTCGTTGGGAACGTTTGACTGCGATACGCCCGTCAGCGAGTGATTGCCACGGAACTGCGACCAGTTGTCGGCAGGCGTGTCCTGGGCCAACACCGAAACTGCAAACAAAACAATCAAAATCAAAGTCTTCAATAAACGCATTGATAAACCTCGATCGCTCCCTGCTTATCGAAGGGTCTCGGGTTAAACGTGCCGGTCCACTGCTCGGCAGCTTCTGAGGCGAGCTCCGTTATTTCCGACTCATTAACGCCCTCAGCCCGCAGGTTGTTTTGCAAGCCACCTGCTTCAGCGAGCTGTTCGAGTCGTCGCGCCAGTGCCTCAGTCGCAGTCAAATCATTCTGCTGACCCGCCACACTGGACGAGCTGAGAAGCTTCGCGTAATCGTCGCCTGCGACTCTCTGATTCCAACGCACCACCGCCGGCAACAACATCGCGATGGCCGCACCGTGCGCCGTTCCATAACGTGCGGTTAAAGGATTGGCGCACGCATGTGTCGCGCCGAGCATCGAGTTCTCGATTGCAACGCCCGCATAGTACGCGCCGAGCTGCATCGCGCCCCGTGCTTCGAGATTGTCCGGCTGGCTGAGCACGCGCTCGTAATTTGGTTCCAGCAAGTGCCATGCTTCACGTGAGAAGAGCTCGGAAAGTGGATTACGTTTCGTCGTGACGTAAGTCTCGACCGCGTGCGCAATAGCATCGAAGCCCGAAGTCGCGGTGATACTTCTTGGCTGCGAAACGGTGAGAACGGGATCGAGCAGTGCGACTCGAAACGCGGCTTTCGGATCGCCGCACGCCATCTTCGCATGGCTCTCGGCATCGGAGATCAACGCGTAACTCTGACCTTCACTTCCGGTGCCGGCCGTCGTCGGTATCGCAATCATCGGCAACATTGGCTGAGTCGCTTTGCCGTAGCCGCGATAGTCAGACATGCGACCACCGTTAGTCAGCAGGAAGTTGATGCCCTTGGCGCAGTCCATCGAGCTGCCGCCGCCGAGACCAATGATGGAATCGATGTTCAGCGGCGTGACGAAAGCAGTTCCATTCTCAACCATCCGCGAGTCGGGATTGACTTCGAAGTCGTGAAAACGGATAACTTCAACGCCGGCCTTTTCCAGTGGTCCAACTGCTTCGTCGACGTGACCTGAGGCCACGAGACCATAATCAGCGACGAGTAACGTGCGTCGAAAATTCAGCTCGCGCGCCAGGTCGCCGAGGCGCTCGATCGCGCCTGCGCCAAATACCACTCGCGTCCGCGGTTGAAAATCAAATTGCCTCATCTTTTCAGCCGCAAAGAGGCACAAAAAGCACAAATCTGGAATCGCTCAATACAGAATTCTTTTTGTGCCTTGTGCCTCTTTGTAGCAGCCTTCTATTTAAGTTTTGCGGTCGCCGATTTAACTGGGGCAGCTTCTGCCAGGGCGAAAAGTTGATTGCGGTTCGAAATGTAGAGCACTCCATTAGCCGGAACCGCCGTCGAATATACGGAGCTACCCATATAATTTTTGGCAATGACCTTCAATGTCTTTCCCTCTTGGAGGACCACGACGTCGCCGTCTTCGTCGCCCACATAGATCTTGCCGTCAATAATCATCGGCGAGCCCCAAACAGCGGCAAATAGGTCATGAACCCAGTAGACCTGACCGGTTTTCGCATCGAGCGCATGGAGAAAACCGCTATAGTCTGCCTGGTACACGATGCCGTTCCTGATCGCCGGCGTTGAAACAGAGCGGCGGATCTTGTTGTAATGCCAGACCATTCCTGTTTGAGTAATGTCGCCGCGTTTGGTGGCATCGATGCAATAAAAGTGGCCGGTACCCTCGCCATGTTCCGGGTCCTGGCCGTTGGAGATGTAAACGCGATCCTCGTGTATGACAGGCGTGCTGATCAGTTCGTTGCGTGTTTTGGGCCAGACGGAGTCTTTCGGGTTGGTATCAAACTCCCAGAGCTTCTTGCCTGTGAGCACTTCGTAACCACGAATCCAGCCGTCGCCTTGCGCATGGACCACCTGGAGCACACCGCCAATCGTGCCTATAGCCGGCGGCGACCATTGGCCGTGCAGTATGCGTTCAGACACTGAATTGTCTTCCCAAACAAGTTTGCCCGTTTTCTTGTTGAGGGCAATGAGCGCTGGTGCTTTCGGTGAAGGGACATTGACGTGACTTTCGTCCTGGCCGTTTGAAGTGCTGACGAAAATCAGATCGCCGTAGATAATAGGCGATGAATTCGCCAGGTTGTGTGGCAAGGAGCCGACTTCCTCCATCATGTCGAATCGCCATACGACGTCGGCGTTTTTTTCCCCAGTCAGCTTTTCATCTGTGACCGGACCATCGTTCTCTTTATCGCGAAAGCCCTGCGTGTCGAGACACATCAGCTCAGCCCGATTGGAAACGTAATAAAGACGATCTCCTTCTACTACCGGCGACGACGCGATACCTTGATAGGGCCAATCGTTCACGCGGCCGGCGACGAGTTTGTCGTGGACCATCTGCCACATAAACTCGCCGTCTGACTCGCGAAACGCCATCAGGACACCTTTATCACCGGTGATCTTTGGATCGCGCAGGCCCTCATTGTTCGTTCCGATGAAGATCATGCCACCGGAGACAACCGCGTTACCGTTGGTTTGAGAACCAAGCTGTGCCACCCACTTAACATTCTTTTTCGTCTTGATGTCCCAGGTGGTCGGTAGTCCTTTCATGTTCGAAATCATGTTGCGATCGGGAGTACCGCCCCACATGGGCCAATCGCTGGTACCCGGATCGGAGGCGTTGGCGATGGGCACAAGGAAATAAATCCCGGCGGCAAGAATGACAGCAAGCAGTAAAAAAAGATTTTTATTTCTCATTTGTTCGCATACACCTTTATATTGTCGAAGTAGAGTTCAGCCAGGGCATTGCCGAAGATTCCGGGAGCTCCCTGGCGATTCGGAATCGGATCGATGCGTTCGATCGTCCAGGCTGCCGGTTCTGCTTCGCCTACGGGCCAAACTTTTCCACGCGCACGCGTCTTTCCGTCAGGAAGATTCTGGACCTCGAGCTTCATGCGGTACCACGTATCAGTCTTCCACGCATAAGGCACCGTGATCGTACGCTGGATTTCAGGTTGCCATGACTCGATGCGCAGCAGTTGACGGTTGCCGTAGAGTGTCAATACGTATCGCTGCGCAATTACACCGGCGTCGCCTTGCTGCCGGCGCTGCTGGGTCGCAAAAATATCCGCTTCGACGGTGTAATTAGACCAGTCTGACGGACCCATATAGGCGCGTGCACGACTCAGTAACGACGAACCTTCAGTCAGCTTGGCCAGCATCTTGTTGCCGTTTTGATCGCGAACGGCGAATTTCATCGTAGTGTTGACCCACCCAGTTGGTATTGAGTTCACCGCCATCGAATCGAACGTTTCACTCCATGGTAACGGCGGAAACACACGGACGCTCGCGGTACCCGCGATGCCATTCACAGTTGCCTTCACCAGACCTGCCTGTGTGGTATTGCCTGCGGCAGTGAATTCACCGTTGGTGATGGTGCCCTGGAGTTGATCCAGAGACCATTGAGCGGAAGGCTCTTCGCGGATAAAGTTGCCTTGCGCATCAAACGATCTGACATGGAAGTTGACTTTGTCGCCGGGTTTGAGAATGAGCTCGGTGGGCACTACCTGAACGAAAGTTGCGGGGCTTGAACTGACTGGTGTTCCAACCGGCGCAGAAGAACTCCCTTCAGAAGATGTTTCGCGCGTCTTCTTGCCGATGCAATACAACGCGGAATCACTGGCAAAATAAACGTGACCATTCGCGACTGCCGGCGATCCGAGGATCACTTCCGGATGATCAGCCGTACCGAGTTGATCCTCATCGAGAATCTCCGCGCCAGTGGCGCCCGGTTTAATGATGTAGAATTTGCCGCTTTCGGTACCGACGTAGAGTTTGCCGTCTGCCAATACCGGAGACGCTTTCTGAACGGTGCCGAGGGTTTTCAACCAGAGTTGCTTGCCGGTATTGATGTCAAAAGCGGCGAGGTTGGCACTGTTGTCCATCTGATAGAGCCGATCCCCATCGATCACTGGTGAAGAGTAGCCTCCCATCCAGCCGTAACTGGTCCACTTGACCTGTTCTTTCTTAATGTCGCCTTTAGCACTTGCGTCGACGGCGGCTATCATTCCCATTTCACTGGTATCGAGGTTCTCCTCGCTGTGGGTCAGGATCGCTGTTGTGCCTTTGACGACGACGCCGGTATTTACCCCACGCTTGCTGACCTCGTATTTCCAGACCGGCTCACCTATCTGTGGTTTAATTGCATGGACCACGCCATCGCTGGCGCCCTGAATCAGCAGGCGAGTGCCGTTGACATTGACGATGATTGGCGGCGCGTAAGTTGTATCGTAAGGACGGCCACCGGGCGCACTGACCCACATAGTCTCGCCGGTCTTTTTGTCGAAAGCCATGAAGCGATGTGCGCCGCGTCCGTGCTGGCCCCACTGGAAGGTGACGCCGCTGACGATCACGAGATCGCCATCGATGATAGGCGAAACGGTGCGGCCCCCGTGCGTAGTGAGCAGACCAAAGTCTTCACTCAGCGAACGCTCCCACAGTACCTTTCCGTCGCGATTGAAACCGATCAGATGGCCGCCGACACCGAATGCGTAAACGTTTCCGGTTGTCGGATCACCCACGGGGGATGCCCAACCGACTCGATGTGCCGGGACGTCGCTTAGGTAAACGTTGAAGCGATGTTCCCATAAGAGTTTTCCGCTATCCGCGTTGAAGCACAGGACGCGTTCCTGCTCCATCTCGCCCTGACCGGCGGTGTTTTGCAGGTAAAGGCGATCGCCCATGACGATTGGCGTTGAACGTCCGCCGTAAGGGACTTTCCACGCGAGGTTCTCGCCCGCAGGAGACCACTTTTCCGGTAGGTTCTTCTCGTTGGAGATTCCGTCGCGAGCAGGACCACGCCATTCGGCCCAATCGCTGAGGGTAAAGATGGACAAAGCAAGGCAAAGATTCAAAAGAATGGAGATCAGGTTAGTCATTTTGGAGGCCCGTCACTAATTATGGATAAAAACGTTTCCGAGTCCGCAAAAAAAGCTGGTCGGGTTAGAAGTCTCTGCGCGCTTGCAACCCAAACGATGTATATTACGTAAGCTCACGTTGCTGCGTTACAGAAAATTTTTCGTGATTCTATCAGGTTCCGTCTGGAACGCCGAAGGCGTTCGCTAATTTCAGCCCAGGGTTGGAGCAACGCGACAACCCTGGGTAGCAAAAATAAAAATATATACAAAGCTGAAAGCGTTCGACGGCTGCCGAACCCTTTCAGGGTTTATACTATTTGGCAATCATGACCCAAGGTTGTCGCTACACTCCAACCTTGGGCTGAAATTAGCGAACGCCTTCGGCGTTTACATCTGCAATTAGCGAACGCCCGGCGTTATTCGTCCCAATACGAGGAGAAATCATGCTTGCGCTACAGAAGGTCTTCCTCTTTTCGCTGCTGGCCCTGCTGTTCCCACAAACTCAGACCAACCCCAAACAGGAACTGAACGATCAGCTCTTCGAAGCGGTGCGCAAGGGCGACGCTGCTGCGGTCACTGCCGCATTGGACCGCGGCGCCGACGTCAATGCGAAGTTCCGCTACGGCATGACCGCCCTCTTCAAAGCGGCCGAGCGAGGCAATGCCGATGTCGCGAAGGTGCTGCTTGATCGTGGTGTTGACGTCAACGTGAAGGACACGTTCTACCGTGCGACGGCCCTCTCGTGGGCCCTGCAAAACGATCACTTGAACGTTGTGACGCTCCTGTTGCAGAAGGGCGCGGAGGGCGCGGAAGACGTGCTGATGCAAGGCGTGCGTAGCGGCAAGGAAGAAATCGTGAAGATGGCGCTCGATAACGGCAAGATCGCACCACAGGATCTCACTGCCGCACTCGCGTTTTCGATGAACGCGAACACAGCCTCGATCACGGACATGCTCAAGAAGGCTGGCGCCAACCCGCCGATGGAGATCGACGCTGCGACACTTCAAACGTACGCCGGCAAGTACAAAGGAGAGACGGGTCCGGAAGTGACATTTTCCGTTAAAGACGGAAAGTTTTCCGTCGCCGGCTTCGGGCCGCAGGTACTTCCGTTGATGGCATTGGATAAGACCATGTTTCGGCCGCTGGCGTTTGCGGGCATCACTCTGACGTTCAATGTCGAAGGCGACAAAGTTGTCAGCATGACATTCAAGCAGGGAACGACCACGAATGTAATGAAGCGAATTGGTGACTAGGTTGAGTTAACCACAGGTAACACAGATCAAAGCCACGGATAAAAACCGATCCTGAGGTCTACGTATGAAACGATTAGCACTTGCTTCCATTCTTCTCACGTTTATTTTCGCAGTAGCAAATGCGCAGAACTGGCCGCAGTTTCGTGGGCCAGGTGCGACTGGCGTCAATGAAGGTCTGGCAAAACCTGTAAAATTCGATGCTTCGAAGTCGGAAAATGTCCGTTGGAAAACTGCGATCCCGGGTCTCTCGCACGCGAGCCCCGTCGTCTGGGGCAACAAGGTGTTCGTGGTCACCGCGGTCAGCAGCGGCAAAGACGAAACGCGCTTCGGTCTTTTCGGCGACGTCGCTCCAGTCAAAGACGATCCGCAACACGCGTGGAAGGTTTACGCACTCGACAAAGCGACCGGCAAGATTCTCTGGGAGCGCATGGGTTACGAAGGCATTCCCAAAGTTAAGCGTCATCCGAAGTCCACACACGCAGCCTCGACACCCGCCACTGACGGCAAGTATCTGATCGTTAACTTCGGCTCCGAAGGTCTCTACGCCTACGACCTCGACGGCAAACTCAAGTGGAAAAAGGATCTCGGCGTACTCGACGCCGGCTGGTTCTACGATGTCGACTACCAGTGGGAATACGGCAGCTCGCCAATCATCTACAAGAACATGGTGATCGTGCAGGCGGACATTCAGAAGAATTCGTTCATCGCTGCCTTCGACATCAAGAATGGCAAAGAACTCTGGAGAACCGCGCGCGAGGAGCTGCCTTCGTGGGGTTCCCCGACAGTTTATGAAGGCAAGACGCGCGCTGAGCTGATCACAGTCGGCCCCAAAAAGATTCGCGCTTACGATCCGGCGACTGGAAAAGAGTTGTGGTCCCTCGGGCCGATGTCTGAGATCACGACGCCGACGCCATTCGTCGCACACGATCTGATTTTCATCACCAGCGGTTACGCGCCGATCCAGCCGATCTATGCGATCAAGCCGGGCGGTAGCGGCGACTTGACGCTCAAGGACGGAAAAGAGTCAAGCGAGTTCATCGCGTGGAGCAAGCAGCGTGGTGGTCCATACATGCCGACGCCGATCGTCTACGGCGATTTGCTCTACACGTGCTCGAACCAGGGCGTGTTGACTGCCTACAACGCGAAGACTGGTGAGCGAGTTTACCAGGAGCGCCTCGGTGGAACCGGGGGCGCGTTCACGGCGTCGCCCGTCGCGTCTGACGGCAAGATTTATCTTTCCAGTGAAGACGGTGACGTGTTCGTCGTGAAAGCTGGACCAAAGTATGAGTTGCTCTCGAAGAACCCAGTGGGCGAAGTCATGATGGCGACACCTGCCATCTCCGATGGATTGCTGATCGTACGCACGGTCTCGCACCTGTATGCGTTCGGCGACACGCCTGCTTCGAGCAGTAAAACCGGAAAGTAAAACAAAGGAACAATACATTGAAACGAATCGCATTGACGATAATCATCGGGATTTCTCTGTCCGCTGCAGGACTCAGCTCTTTCACGAGTGACGCAGCCGCGGGTAACTGGCCGCAGTGGCGCGGGCCGGACGGCTCCGGCATCTCGAACGAGAAGAACCTCCCATCCGAGTGGACACCTACGAAGAACATCAAGTGGAAGACTTCGATCGACGGTCGCGCGCACTCGTCGCCAATCGTCTGGGGCAATCGCATATTCGTCACGACGGCAATCGAAGGAGAAGTCGTGCCCGGCGCTAAAGCCGTGAAGCATACCGACAACGGCAAAGAGTTTCTCCATCCGGACAGCGTCGGCGCTGATAAGAAACAAACGTTCAAAGTCATCTCCATCGATCGAGAGAGCGGCAAGATCGTTTGGCAAACGACGGCGTGGGAAGGCACGCCTTACGATAATCGTCACCGCAAGAGCTCTTATGCCGCTTCAACGCCTGCGACCGACGGCAAGCTCGTCTACGCTTTCTTTGGCACCGAAGGTCTCTACGCCTACGACTTCAAAGGCAAGCTTGCGTGGAAAGCCGACCTCGGCAAACTCGGCACGGTTGGCATGGGCACCGGAACGTCGCCAATCCTGTTCAATGATCTCGTCATCGTGCAGTGTGACGAAGAGAATGGCGAAGCTTCGTTCATCGTGGCCGTCGACAAGAAGACGGGCAAAGAAGCGTGGCGGACGCCGCGCAAGGTGCAGGTGAGCTGGTCAACGCCTTTGCTGGTTAAGACTGCAACCCGCTCGGAATTGATCACGAGCGGGACTGAATTCGTCGTTGCTTACGACCCCGCGACTGGCAAAGAGCTCTGGCGGCACAAGGGCGTCGAGAGCAATGCGATCCCGTCGCCTGTAGCGAACAATGAAATGGTGTTTCTCGTCGCCGGCTTCCCGGCAAAGATCGCGATGGCGATCAAACTCGGTCAGAACGGCGATCTCACCGGTACTCCGAACGTGCCCTGGAGGTATGCGAAAGGAACTGCATACGTCCCGTCGCCGATTTTGTACGGCGACTATCTCTACTTAACGACGGATCGCGGGATTCTGACCTGTCTCGACGCCAAGACTGGCGAAGTGAAATACGAGGGTGGTCGAATTCCGTTTCCAGCGACGTTCACGGCATCGCCGGTGGCGTTTGAAGGCAAGATTCTGATGACCAGTGAAGACGGCGACACGTTCATCGTCAAAGCGGGTCCGAAGCATGAGGTGCTCGGCACGAACTCGGTTGGCGAGCCTGTCTACGCCTCGCCGGCGATTGCCGATGGCCGCATCTTCATCCGTGGCGAGAAGAATCTTTATTGCATTGGAACATAAATCGGTGTAGATCCGTCTAATCCGGTTATGGCCAAATCACTATTACTTCTGACGCTAGTCTTCTGCGCAGCCTGCAGTAGGGGCAATGACGCTCACTACTCGCAGCTCGAGCAGAATCGCAACCAACAGGCTACACAACAACAACCCGCACCGACAACAGCAGTTCCGAGTCCGAGCCCGTCCGCGAGTGTCGCCGCATCGCCTGGTGACACCGCGGCGGCAGCTCCGGCTCCGTCGCGAAACTCCTGGACGAACTTCCGCGGCGCAAGGCGTGATGGCAAGTACGACGAAGGCAGTATCTCCACGAACTGGCCTGTGAGCGGACTGCCTGTGCTTTGGAAACAGCCTGTCGGTGTCGGACACGCGTCGTTCGTCGTCGCGGATGGCAAAGCTTACACGATCGAGCAACGTCGCAAACAGGAAGTCGTCGCCGCTTACGATATAAACAACGGCCATGAGATCTGGACGCAGAAGTGGAACGCTGAGTTCACTGAGTCGACCGGCGATGGACCACGTGCAACGCCGACGTGGGACCAGGGCCGCATCTACGCGCTCGGTGCGACTGGGGAGCTGCGTTGTCTCGATGCCAACAGCGGCTCTGTGATCTGGGGCAAGAACATTCTCAACGACAACGCGGCGAGAAATCTTCAGTGGGCGCAAGCTGCGTCACCGCTAATCGTCGATGACAAAGTGATCGTGCTGCCGGGCGGCGCGAATGGTAAATCTGTCGTTGCGTACAACAAGAACACTGGCGCTCCGGTTTGGAAGGTACTCGACGACCAGCAAGCGTATGTTTCGCCGATGTTTGTTGAGCTCGCGGGACGGCGACAGATCGTTGTAGTCAGCTCGTTTCGTGTGGTGGGACTCGCGCCTGAGAATGGTGCGTTGTTGTGGAGTTACCCGTGGGACACGGACATGGGAATCAACGTCTCACAACCGATCGTCGTCGATCGAAATCGTTTCTTCATTTCGTCGGGGTATGGCAAGGGTGCGGCGCTTGTTGAGGTGAAGGGGAGTGGGAACAGTTTCACCGCGTCGACGATCTGGGAAAACAAGAATATGAAGAACAAGTTTAATAGCTCGGTTCTTCATAATGGTTATGTCTACGGTCTCGACGAAGGTATTTTGGTGTGTCTCGACGTGAATACCGGGGAGCGCAAGTGGAAAGAGGGACGCTACGGCTACGGGCAAATCGTACTGGCAGGAAATAACCTGATTGTGACTTCTGATCAGGGTGATGTGGCGCTCGTGAAGGCCTCGCCTGACAAGTACACGGAAGTCGCACGCTTCAAAGGTGTCGAGGGCCAGACCTGGAATTATCCGGCAATTGCGAGCGGCAAGCTCCTCGTGCGCAACTCAAACGAGATGGCCGCATTCGACATCTCCGGAAAATGAATTAGGCCGCAGATGAACGCGGATAAATGCTGATCTGCGTTCATCCGCGTGAATCCGCGGCTTAAATTATTGTTTGATAAAGATGCGCTTAGCTTCGTAAGAGATATTCGGATTGTCGACATACATATCCACCACGAGCTCGCCTGCACTTGAGATGGTCCACTTCCGCACTGTCTGAGTTTTCACCGGACCCTTCGGCGTCTCTGCTGTCGTGACGTCAGTCACCTGAATACCCCTGTCACCCGGCAGCCACACCGCCGTTCGTTTCCCGGTAGCCGGTGGCTGGTTCGGCGGTACAACGGGGGTGAAGTCATACTCTTTACCATCCAGCGTATAAGTATCTTTGACGGTGCGTTCGTTGTTCGGCTGAATGAGCTTCGTCTCCAGCTCGATCCGATTGTCTTTCTGCGTGATGGTGAGGGTCTGATTCATGTCCGGCGGCAGACCGAAGCTGCGCGCCCGATCCATCGTCCAGGTGCCATTAAAGTTTGGTCTCGCTGCCGCGAAGGCGATCGCTGAGAGTGCCAGGATCGCGGCGGTCATTAACAATGTCTTTGTTCCCATCGTCAATCTCCTTTGATTGCCTCACAAGACTCAGCAACGGCCCAGTCATAAACGTCGTGACCAGCGCCATTACCACCATCATTGCGAAAATTCGTTCCGAGAGAATACCCAGATCGTAACCGATATTAAGCACTACCAGTTCAACTAATCCGCGCGTGTTCATCAGCACGCCAATCGAGAACGACTGCGACCAGTTCATTCCGGTCCAACGACTCATCAACATGCTGCCGCCCAGCTTGCCGGCGATCGCAACGAGAATGATCAGCGCGCACATCAACCAGCTTTGCCAGTCGTTAAGCAGACTGATCTGCGTGCGTAATCCTGTGAACGCGAAGAAGAGGGGCAGCAATGCGTACGAGCCGAACGCCTCGAGTTTGTCTTTGAGAAAGATCCGAAATTCGGTAGAAGGCGGCATCACCACGCCGGCAATAAAAGCACCGAATAAAGCGTGAATACCGATCGTCTCGGTAACGAGCGCAGAACAGAGAACAAACGCAAGAATGATCGGAATCAAACGCCGGCGTTGTTGCGGCGCATCCCGTTTCCTGATGATACGTGCCAGCTCCGGTCGCGAAAAAAGAAACATCCCCACTGCAAACGCGATCGTTAGACCGATCGTCAGCGCGGAACTCGCGAGCCCCGTCGACTTCACGAGGGCAATCACGAATGCCAGGATGCACCACGCGGTAGCGTCATCGACGGCAGCACATGTAAGCGCGATCGAGCCGAGGGGAGTTTGCGTTAAGTTGCGATCTTCAAGAATGCGCGCGAGCACCGGAAAGGCCGTGATGCTCATGGCAACACCGATGAATAACGCAAACGCGTTGAAAGAGGTTCCTGCCGGTGCGAGCCTCGGGTAAAGAAAAAGTGAGAGCACGGAGCCCAGCAGGAAAGGCACGACGATGCTCGCGTGACTAATCATTACCGCTGCCGATCCTTTTTCTCGTAGATGTTGCACGTTCACTTCCATGCCGACAGTGAACATGAACAGCACGACGCCGATCTGGCTGAGCAGCCGCAACGTCTCCATCGACGAGGGAGGGAAAAGGAACGTCATTACTATCGGATAAAGCAGGCCCACGACTGAGGGACCGAGAACAATGCCCGCAATCATCTCGCCCATCACCGGCGGCTGCCGGAGCCGGCGGAATAGTCTGCGGAACCAGCCCGCGACCACGAGGACGACGACGATCTGAGTGAGTAGAATGCTGACCGGCGTCCGGAAGTTTTGCCAGAGGACACTTTTCGCAGGTACCGGATCCGGCGGCGGGAGCTCGTGTATTTCGGAAGGCCGAAGCTCAGAGCCAGCGTGGAGGACCAGCCAAACGCCACCCACGAAGATCAGCAGCAACAGCAGGTACGGTAAATAGGTTCGCGCATGCGAAAAAATGAAGCTCGATCGATGTGGCATCGACTCTCTATACAACGCCCGCTTGCCACTCCGCAACCTATGTTGTGTTTAGCTCGTAATAATCGAGCGCCTCTTTGGAGTGCGGCGGCCTGGCGCCGCTTTGGTCAAGCGCGAAACGCTCCGCGCCGTAACAAAGCGGCGCCAGGCCGCCGCACTCCAAAGAGGATCAAATTGCTCGACATAGAGCATTGATGTTAATTTGACTGTTCCGATGACATTGGATATCGCCCAAACCAGAACTGAAGTAGGGAATTATTTTGTCTCGAACTATCCGCCGTTCTCCCAGTGGAAGCCCGAGCTTGTCTCCGAAGCGATCGACGCGCTGAACCAGCCGGCGCACGTCGACGACCCCTTGGGTCTCTACATTCACATTCCCTTTTGCCGGAAACGCTGCCTGTTCTGTTACTTCAAAGTCTACACAGACAAGAACGCGTCTGAGATCGAGGTCTACCTCGACGCCCTCATCAAAGAGAATGAGCTCTACAGCCGCATGCCCGCGTTTCAGGGACGGCAGCTTCGCTTTGCATACTTCGGCGGCGGCACGCCGTCATACATCAGTGAGAAGCAGTTGCGTTATCTCGTCGATGGTCTGAACAAGCATGTCAGTTGGCAGAACGCGGAGGAAGTCACGTTCGAGTGTGAGCCCGGCACGATCCAGAAAGCGAAACTGCAAACGCTGAAAGAGATCGGTGTCACACGTTTAAGCCTGGGCATCGAACACTTCGACGACGAGATCCTTGCAGCTAATGGCCGCGCGCACTTGTCGCCTGAGATCTATCGCGCTTACGAGTGGGCACGCGCAGTCGACTTCCCGCAGATCAATATCGATCTCATCGCGGGCATGATGGGTGAGACGGAAGAGAAGTGGCGTGAAGCAGTGCGACGCGCGATCGAGCTTCAACCCGACTCCGTCACGATCTATCAGATGGAGCTGCCTTACAACACCGTCATCTCGCAGGACATTTTGAAGAAAGGCGCGACGTCACCGATTGCCGGTTGGGATACGAAACGCCGTTGGCTCAACTACGCCTTCGAACAATTTCTCGCGCACGACTACGCGATCGCAGGAACCGACATCGTCGCCACGAATAAGAAAACTTGCCGTTTCATTTACCGCGATGCACTCTGGCATGGTGGCGACATGATCGGCATCGGTGTCTCGTCGTTTTCGCATTTCGGCGGCGTCAATTTCCAGAACGCGCACAACTTCGAAGAGTATGTGCGCATCCTTAACGAGGATCGCCTGCCGCTCCTGCGGGCTGTTTCACTGACTCCGAAACAGCGACTCATTCGCGAGATGGTTTTGCAGCTCAAGACCGGATCGATCGACACCGGTTACTTTCAAACGAAATATGGTGTCGATGTGTGGAGCGAGTTTCGTCCTGTTTACGAAGAGTTGGAAGAAAAGAGCGTGCTCGAACGTCACAATAGCGACGTCGTGCTGACTCGTCGCGGCCTTCTCGAAGTCGATCACTTTCTCAAAGACTTTTTTGAACCTGAACTCAGGACCGTACGCTACGCATGAATACCAATAATAATTTCGACGTCATCGTAATGGGTGGTGGACCCGCAGGGAGCTCTGTTGCCGGCATTCTCGCGCGCGAAGGGCGCAAGGTCATCGTTTTCGAAAAAGAGATTTTTCCGCGTCATCACATCGGTGAGTCGTTGATGACTGACACTTACTGGACCTTCCGGCGTCTGGGCGTACTCGAAAAACTAAAGGCGAGTCCATTTGTTCGAAAGTACAGCGTGCAGTTTGCGAATTCCGCGGGTAAGGAATCGCGACCGTTCTACTTTTTCGAAGCAGTCCATCATGAGAGTGCGGTGACGTGGCAGATCACGCGCGCGCAGTTTGATCACCTGCTGATTGATCACGCTGCTGAGCAGGGTGCGGTAGTGCACCAGGGAGTGCTGGTGAAGCAAGTGCTGTTCGAAGGCGATCAGGCGGTCGGTGTCGAAGTGCAGATGCAGGACGGTACGCGTGAGAAGTTTTTCGCGAAAGTTGTTGTCGATGCGACTGGTCAACAGGCGATGTTGTCGAACAAGTTTCGCTGGCGCGTGCGCGATCCGAAGCTCAAGAAAGCGGTGATCTATTCGTACTTCAAAAACGCGCACCGTGAACCGGATCTGAACGGCGGCGCCACGCTCGTGCTGCGCACTGAGAAGGGTAGTAATGGCTGGTTCTGGTATATCCCGCTTGAGAATGACATCACGAGCGTCGGCATCGTTGCCGATCCTGAGTATCTTGTGCAGGGACGTGGCCAGGATCTAGCGAAGATTTTCCAGGAAGAGATTGACAAGTGTGAGCCGGTGCGCAGACGTGTTGCTTCAGGTACTCGCGTCGACAAGATCTATTCGATCCTCGACTACTCGTATCGCTCGAAGCACAATGCGGGCAATGGGTTCATCATTATCGGCGACGCTTACGGCTTTCTCGATCCAATCTACTCATCAGGCGTGCTGCTGGCGCTGAAGATGGCCGAGCTCGCTGCCGATGCCATTCACGACGCCTTTAATCACGACGACTTCTCCGCCGCGCGTCTCGGCCAGTACCAGGCAAAGCTGGATCGCGGCATCGAGTCGATGCGCAAGCTGGTCTACGCGTTCTACAACGAGGGCTTCAGCTTCTCCGGCTTCCTGCGTAAGTATCCTGAGGAGCGCGTACACATCATCAATCTCTTGATCGGAGACGTCTTCCGTGAAGGTGTGGACTCCGTCTACGGCCCCATGTCCGAATTCGCCGACATCCCTCCACCACTCTACGAACAACTCGACGGCACGATCGTCCCGCAAACTCCGACTGGTGAAGAAGCCGATCTTCTTCTATCCGCACAGTATCGCTTCTATGACGATCGGCCACAGATGAACGCGGAAAGTACGGATTAAATCCGCATTCATCTGTGTAAATCCGTGGCTAAAACAACAACTTCAGCCCGAACTGAATATGCCGGGGATCGCGGGCGGAGGTGATCCGGCCGAAGGTGGGCGAGCCCAGGAAGTTGTCGGGGAGGTTGAAGTTTGGGTGGTTGAAGAGGTTGAAGGCCTCGGCACGGAATTGAAGATTCACACGCTCGTTGAATCGCGTGTTCTTCAGGAGCGACATACTCACGTTCTGAAATCCCGGTCCATCCAGAATATTCCTGCCTGCATTGCCAAACGTTCCCGGTGCCGGAAACGCAAACGCCGCGGTGTTGAACCATTGTGACGTTGTGGTGTTCGAGAGCTCGGGATTGCCGACGACGTTCGGTCGATCGTTGGCGCCAAAGCCGAGAATCGATCGTCCCGTGCCGCTGTTATCGATGTCGGAAAGCAGTGCGACGGTGAATGGCCTTCCTGACTGAAGCGTGACGATGCCAAACGTTTCCCAACCATTAATAAGACTGGCGGCTAAACCCCCATCCCGCTTTCTAAACGGAAGCGCGTAAGAGTAACTCAGCGACAGACGGTGACGGACGTCGAAATTCGACCGCCCGCGCTCGGCCGCAACGTTGAAACTGTTCTGCGGAAAGTTTGGATCCCCCGCACTGCTGAAGAAGTTCGAAGCATCGTCGATCGACTTGGACCACGTGTAAGACGCGAGCGCTGAGAAGCCACGTGTCAGGCGTTGCTGAAAGCGTGCCTGCAGCGCGTTGTAGTTTGAATTCGCACGCGACTCGAGCATGTCAATGTCGTCGAAACGCGGATCAGGTCGCGGCACTAACGGCAGTCCCGGCGGCAGAACGCTGGGCTGCGGCTGGTTGATATCGCGGGCCGTCAACAGCTTCGTACCCTTCGAGCCGACATAAGCGACTTCGAGCACGCTGCGACTGCCGATCTGTCGTTCCACGTTGAAGTTCCAGTGCTGCATGTAACCGGTCCGCAAATCGCGCTGAATCGCGAGCGCGGAATCCGGGAGGGGGAACGGGAAGAACGATGGAAACGGATCATTGAGCGTGAGCGGCAAGCCCGGCAACGAGAAGAAGATGTTGTTGTCGAAGAACGGCGAGTTGAAATACAGCGCTTCAGCCGGGGCGAGCGGCGACTGATCGTAGTAGATGCCATAACCGCCACGCAGCACGGTCTCTTCACCAACCGACCACGCGAACCCAACGCGTGGAGCGAAGTTGTTCTTGTCAGCTTCAAAGCCGCTACGCGGAACGCCGTTGGTGCCGACCTGCACAAGACTACGTGTCACCACGTCGTAAACATTTGCACGATCGTCAGCGTCGACTGGCGGCGAGTTGTACTCATAACGCAGACCGGCGTTCAGCGTAAATCGTGGCGTCACGCGATAGCTGTCGTTGATGAAGAAGTTGTAACTATGGGTGCGAATCCGCTGCGGATTATCGACCCGCGCGACACTCGTCAAGAGTGGAAATCCGAGCAGCAGATCACCGAGCGCGTTGCCGGTGAGCTGAAAGAACGGCGAAAACTGCAGGCGTCCGCGCGACTCAACATCTCGAAACGCATTCTGCTGCGAAAACCGCAAATCGGCGCCGAATTTGAAGAGATGATTCCCGCGCACGTAACTCGAGTTATTCAAAAACTGGTAAACATTCGTCACGCTGTCCTGCGGATTGTTGCCTTCATCGCCGAGCGGCGAGAAACCGGTGACGGTGATGAAACTAAGTCCCAGATCACGCTCGCGCGGTGAAATCGTCGGCAGGCCGACATCGGAATTCAGAACGCTGGCTTCCTGCGTGACTGACGCCGCGACTCGACTAAACGCGACGCGACTCTCGTTCACAAGATTCGGCGTCAGCACGAGTGTCAGCGCGCCCATGCCGTTCTGACTGCGACGCTTCACCGTGTCCCCAAAACCCGGCAGGAGCGAGAACGACGGACCGGTGAACGGCTCAAACAGATCACGATCACCAAAACTGTATCTGAACGTGAGATCGGCACGATCCGTCAGCCTGTGATCTACGCGCGCATCGAAGCTGTCGTTATCGTCACGCAGGATTGGTGACGAGACGAAGTTTTGGAACGGCACGTTGCGGTTCGGGAGGGGATAGAGCGCTGCAATCGCACGCCCGACCGGATTGATAAAAAAGTCGGGAATGATGCCGTTATTGAATGGCATGCCCGTGAACGGATTCGTCGGAATTCCAAAGACACTCTGCGAGAAGTTGCCGGCACGCTCGAGCGCCGTCGGCACGTTTGTAATACGCGTGATGCCTTCGCGCGAGCGGGTGCCTTCGTAGTCAGCAAAGAAGAACGTGCGATCGTGTTTGATCGGACCGCCTAACGCGCCGCCAAACTGGTTGCGAATGTACTTTGGCTTCGGTTCCGACGCAGGCGCGAAGAAGTTGCGCGCATCGAGCGCGGCGTTGCGGTGAAACTCAAACAACGAGCCGTGAAAATCATTCGATCCGGAATTCAGGATCACGTTTACCTGCGCGCCCGGATTGCGACCAAACGACGCGTCGTAAGTGCTCGTCAACATCTCAAACTCGCGAATCGCATCAACCGACGGCCGCACACCGAAAGTGTTCAGCTTCGGATCGACGTTGTAGACACCATCGAGCAGGAAGTTGTTTGCATCTTCGCGTGCGCCGTTAACGCTGAACGCGAAATCACCGCGAACCGATCCGGCGGAACCCTGTGCAGGCGGCACGGCGCCGGGCACGAGCAGGCTGAGCTCGTAGAAGTTTCGGCCATCGAGCGGCAAACCCGTGACTTGTTGATTCTCGATCACGGTGCCGAGTGAAGCAGAGTCTCTTTTCAATGGTACTGGCTCGGCCAGGACTGTATCGCCGATGTCTGGCCCACCAACCCTAAGATCAACGTCCAGTCGTTGCTCTTGATTGACGAGGAGCTCAATTCGCTGAGCGTGCTTCATGAAGCCTGTCGCTTCGACTCTGATCTCGTAATCACCCGGAGGAAGCGACGTTATCGCGTACTCGCCCGCGTTGTTCGCTGTAGTAGTGCGGACCTCACCCGTTTCCAATCTCGTTATGGAGATACTCGCGCCTGGGATCGCCGCCTGCCGCGGATCGTAGATCGTCCCGCGCACCGACGCGCGATGCGTTTGCGCCGCGATCGAGGCAGGTACCAGTAGTGACAGAACTAATAGGAAGAGGGTTCGAAAGTTCGACTTCAAAATTTTAGCGCTCCTCGTTCGAGATTTTGGATGGCCTGCGTGTCTGCGAGACCTTAGCAAATGAGTTGCTATTATGTCTAAGCCACTGATGTTAGAATGCGCGGAACTTCATTGACTTACGGCGAAAGTGTTTGTTGAGTTTCAGATTTACTCCCTTACGGGAGACTCTCTCATAATTCTGGAGGTCTTGAATGCAGCTTTGGATCCTTTTTGCGCTCGGCGCTGCGCTCTCGTGGGGCTTGTATGGTCCTGCCCTGCATGGCGGCCAGGTGGCGCTTGGCAATAATCCCATGCGCGCCTTGTTGTGCGTCGGTATCGCTTACTTCCTGATTGGTGTCCTCGTGCCGCTCGTCATGCTTTCGTCGCAGGGCCAGCTTAACGGCTTCACGATGAAAGGCTCGGTGGGAGCGATCGCTGGAGGCGCTCTGGGGGCCGCTGGCGCGATTTGCATCATCTTCGCATTCAGATCCGGCGGCATACCGACTTACGTAATGCCGCTCGTCTTCGCGGGAGCGCCGCTCGTGAACGTGTTGTATTCGATGTGGCTGCATCCGCCGAAGACCTCGCCGAATCCGTTGCTCTATCTCGGGTTTGTCTTGGCTGCTGCGGGCGGTGGCTTGGTGTTGTACTTCAAGCCGTCGTCTTAACCAGCATCTTCATGTCTCCCCATAGTTAAGCCTTACACACGAAGGAGATCAGAATGAAGAACGCACGGGTTCTTTTGCTGGCAGTATTGTTGCTGTGCCTGGCGCAGCAAGCGTTCGCCCAGACGGCCGCGATCTGGCCGCAGTGGCGTGGTCCAAATCGCGACGGCATCTCGAAGGAAACGGGACTACTCAAACAGTGGCCCGCTGAAGGTCCGCCACTCGTCTGGAAAGCGACAGGCGCGGGACGCGGCTACTCGTCATTTTCCGTCGCTGACGGCAAGTTGTACACGCTCGGATTGCGCGGCGATCGCGAGTTTGTGATCGCCTTTGATGTCGCGACTGGAAAAGAAGCGTGGGCTACTGCGCACGGCTCGGCTTTTCACAACGATCGTGGTGATGGACCGAGAGGGACGCCGACCGTCGATGGCGATCGGGTTTACGCGCTTGGTGGTGACGGTGATCTCTCCGCGCTTGATGCTCGTACCGGTAAGATCATTTGGAGCAAAAATATTCTAAAGGAATTTCGCGGCTCGAATATCACCTGGGGCATCAGCGAGTCGCCACTCGTGCTTGGGAACAAGGTGCTGGTTAATCCTGGTGGACCAAACGCGTCGATCGTAGCGCTCAATAAAGCTGATGGGTCGGTCATTTGGAAGAGCCAGAGCGACCGGGCGGGTTACTCGTCAGGTATTCCGGTCGAGGTAAATGGCGCGACGCAGGTGGTTTTCTTCACGAGTGAACGTGCGCTCGGATTGGATGCGAAAGACGGTCGTTTGTTGTGGGACTACTCGCGACCGGCGAACGATGTTGCGAATGTGGCGACGCCGATCGTGCGTGCGAATCGGGTGTTTATCTCGTCGGATTACGGGGCTGGCGGTGGTGTGGTCGAGATCAAGCCCGACAACAAGGCGCAGGAGATCTGGTTTACGAGAGACATGCGCAATCATCACAGCAGCTCTGTGTTGATTGGCGATTACCTGTACGGGTTTTCGAGCGCGATTCTGACGGCGATCAAGTTTGATACGGGTGAGATTGCATGGCGCGATCGGAGTGTTGGAAAGGGATCGCTAGTCTATGCCGATGGGAATTTGTACTGCTTCAGTGAGAATGGCGTAGTCGGGCTCGTTGAGGCGACGCCGACTGGTTACAAGGAAAAGGGACGCTTCCGCATTCCGCAGGACTCGCTGCCGACGTGGACGCACCCGGTCGTCGCGGGTGGAAGGTTGTATCTCCGCGATCAAGACACCATCTACGCCTTCGACGTCAGGGAAAAGAAGTAGCCACAAAAGGGCACAAAATGCACAAATGATCGTTTTGTGCTTTGTGTACTACCTTGGCGTAGGCGAAGAGGCGCTCGATTGAACGCCGGAGAATGAAGCGGCGCGGGAGAGGCCGAGTAAGGAACGCGCGCGGTTCGGCTGTCGTTGCAGCGCCACTTTGAATTGCTCCGTGGCCTCCGCCGGCTTCCCAGCCCGCAACAGGATCTCGCCGAAGAGCTCGTGTGATGGCTTGATCAGTCCCGGTGGCCCAGACGGCGGGCTCATGGATTCTTCGAGTGCCGTGGCTTTCTTCATCAACTCGATCGCTTTCGCGTGATCTTTCCTCATCGAGGCACTCAGCGCCGTGATCTCGAGCTCAAAAATCTCCGCGGTGGTTGAATTGCCACTTGCCCTTAAACCCTGCAATCCCGCGATGCTTCTTTCCGCCGCCGCCGAACCAATCATTGCACCAGCAAGACCACGAATGAACAACGGGAGCGTCACACTTGCCGACGACATGCGCATTGTTGCGCCTGAATACGGCATCGCATTGTGACTCCCGTGACTGCCACTCGCCTGCTCGGAAGTGCTCAGCGGTTTGTTTTCGGGAAAGAGCTCAGTCGCAAGCTCCCAGCGCTCAGTCTCAACAATAAACGCCGCCGCCATGTTCGCGTAGTTGTTCTCGTAATAACCCGGCCGCAGCTTGTTATCGTAAGTCGACTCTGACATCACCTTCTTCATCAAATTGAGTAGCTTCTCCGCGTCGTTGTAACGCTCCTGTTGCAGGTAGACGTAAAGCAGCCAGTGCAGACTGTGATAATCGCGCACGCTGAGCGAAAGGTTCTTGCGCTTCATCCATGCATCAGACGACTCCCACGCTGCTTCATTCGACGCCGCGGCTTCGGGCCACATTCCGAGCTGCAGAAAAATGTGCGATGGCATGTGCCGCGCGTGATGTGCTTCCGGCGCGATGCTCGCGTAACGACGGGCAGCAGGAAGTGCGAGGATCGCGTGATCGGGATCGTCAAACGCGTGGATGATGTAATGCGCCGCGCCGGGATGGTTTGGATTTTTCTGGTAGACCTCGAGCGCGATCGCGCCCGCTTTCGCCTGCAAGCGATAGCCCTTTTGCCCGCCAGCCATGCCAAGCAGTGACAGCGAATAAAACGCCGCCGCGTCCAGATCGTCCGGATACAGGCGATAGATCTTTTCCATCTCGGCTGAGTACGCCGCGTCGCGGGTGGGCTTGTCGCCAGCGCCGTAGAGCATGCGCACAGCCATGATGTAATACCGTTCGCGATCGGTCAGCTTCGCGCTGTCTTTGATCTTCGTGAGCGCCTGGCGACCGGCGGCAATATCCTGTTCAGACCAGAGCGGATGATTGTAGGTCATCGCCTCGCCCCAGTAGCCCATCGCGAAATCAGGATCGACCTTCGTCGACTCACGAAACGCCTCGAGCGCCTCTTCGTACCAAAACGAGTGCAACGCCGCGAGCCCACGCAGAAAGTGCACCTGCGCTTCCTTTGATCCGGACGTCGGAAACTCAACACGACCAAGCTGCGACTCCTGCGCCGTTACACTCAACGCCATCATCGCAACCACAACTCCGATAACTATTACGCGCTTCATGATCAACCTTCCTGAATCCGTGTATGAAATCCGTGAAAATCTGTGGCTACTTTTTACCAATCGCATAAAGATGCTGCGAGGTGCGAATGAAGATCTGCCCGTCCGAGATCGCCGGCGAGCTGAGCACATAATCATTCAACGGGTTCTCCGCCAGCACTTCAAACTTCGGTCCAGCCGCTACGACCGTCGTCAATCCATCTTCGTTCGTGATGTAGATCTTCCCATCTGCAAGCACTGGCGAGCCGCTATACGTTCCCGGCTTGATGCGCTGATTCGCATAAACCTCAGCACCCGTCTTCGCATCGAGACAAAACATAACCCCGCGATCGTTCACGACATAAAAATACTTACCATCCGTAACCGGCGTCGGCACGTCAGGCCCATTCGGCGTGGACCAAAGCACGTGCGAGCTCGTGATGTCACCACGCCCGCCGGCTTTCAAAGCAAGCAAAGGTCTGACGCGTGTCGGTGCGTAGATAATGTTGTCAAAGACGATTGGCGACGCCACGATGCGATACGAAGGATTGTTATCGGGATTGAGACCATTCGCACGCCAGAGCTCTTTGCCGGTTGCCGGATCGTGACCGGTCACGCAGTCGCCACCAGTAATCACGATCTCCGTCGTCTTGCCGTAACGCAGCAGCGCCGGAGTGGTGTACGAATCAGGCGACTCGCGAATCGCATTCGTCGGGCGATCGACCTTCCACAACGTCTTACCGCTCTTCTTATCGATGCGCATCACGTACGACGCATCGTCAGTCTTCATGCCGTGCAGCACCTGAACGTAAAGCGAGTCTTCGTGGAGTAGTGGTGAAGACGCGTAGCCCCAGAGCAAGCCAAACTGGCCATACTCTTTCTGAATGTCGCGGGTCCAAAGCTCCTTGCCGTTGAAGTCGAAGCCTGCCAGTATGCCGGTGCCCGTCATCACGTAGACGCTGCGGCCGTCAGTGACTGGCGACGGCGACGACATATTTTGCTTGCGCATCTTTACGTTGCCGCTGCCGAGCGGTTTCTTCCAGAGGACTTCGCCGTTTGTTTTGTTGAGGGTCCAGAGGAAGAGATTGTCGCCGTCCGCGACGTTCAGGAAGATGCGGTCGCGCCAGATGATGGGTGTCGAGCCGCTCATGCCCGGCATCTCCACTTTCCACGAGACGTTTTCTTCTGTAGTCCACTTAACGGGCAGGTTCTTTTCGTTGCTGACGCCGTTCAGACTTGGACCACGCCACTGCGGCCAGTTATCAGCACGAGCGACAACAAATAAGACCAGTAAAGCAGTGACGACCGCGAGACTTCGGTTCATTAGTTCCTCCGTTTTAACCGCGGATGACGCGGATCTAACTAAGATCGAGCGCGGTGATGGTGCGCCGGTCGCGCAAGTACAGCTTTGTCCCGACAAGCGTCGGCACAGTCCAGGCAAGGTTTTTCAGAACACTCACCTTCGAGATCACTTTCAGTTCTGTTGGTGTTGCGGTTGCGAGTGCAAGATTGCCGTCTTCGTCCAAAATAATCAACTTTCCATCCGCGAGAAGAAAATTGCTTTTCGGAAAGGTGCGATCCTGGTATGCGATCTCGCCGGTCTTCACGTTCACGGCCGCGAAGAACGCTGGTCCAAAGTCGCCGCTCGATCCGTAGACGTAATCGCCGATGCGAATCGCCGTGCCGTGATGGATGCGCATGCGACGGTGAAACCAGAGCTCTTCAGCCGTCGTCTTGCCGTCCTTTTGCGTCAACTTCAGCACACGGCTGCCGCCGCTGTAAGCAGACGAGATGAACAAGAGATTGTCGTTGCCCCAAACGGGCGTTGAGATGTTGAGTCCCCACTCGGTTGCGTGCGGGTGACTCCAAAGCAGGTTGCCGTTGTTGGGATCTACGCCAGCGACGACTTTACCGAGAAACGCAACCAGTTGATCCTGCCCATCGACGTTGATGAGGATCGGCGACGACGGCGACATGTCGAGCGATTGGTTCTTCCACGCGACCGTCCCGTCCTTTTGATTGAAGGCGATGAGCGTTTGATTTTGCCCGCCGCCGAGAGTGAGGATGATCGTATTCTTGTAAGCGATTGGACTACACGAGTAACCGCGATCGATCCTTTTGCCGCCGAAATCTTCCCAGAGATCGTGTGACCACATGACCTTGCCGGTAGCCTTATCGAGCGCGAAGAGTTTGCCCGTGGCGCCGACGGTGTAGAGCGTATTGCCGACGAGTAAAGGCGTTGAATGTGGTCCGACGCCAGCCTCGTAATTCATGCCTGCTTTTGGCGCGTCGTACCTGTATTCCCAGATTGTTTTACCAGTGTCGGCCGAGAGCGCAATGGCGATCTCCTGCTCGCCTTCGCTATACATCGTGTAAAGCGTGTTGCCGCTGGCGAGGATCGCGGAGTGGCCGGCGCCCAGTGGTCGGGTCCAGAGTTGCTTTGGACCAATAGCGGGCCAGGAGGCGGCGAGGCCTTTCGAGCTCGTCGTGAAGTCGCGGCGTGGTCCACCCCACTGCAACCAGTCAGATTGGGAGCGGACATCGATCGGAATTCCAACCAGGAGAAGAAGGGAAGTCAAAATCCACTTTGTAGTTCGCATGGTGACTCCTTTTAGCCACGGATTACACCGATTTAAAGACGGATTGACCCGTGATTTATTCGGCCCGTAATGACGGCAGCAATGGTGAGCGCAACGCGGCGAGCGTTGCCACGAGCGATGCGGTTGCGCCGGAAAGCAAAACCGCGAGCAGCAACAGACCGAGCGAGATGTTTGGCAGCCGGCCGCCGCGCTCGAAAAGCACGGGCGCGATCGCGAGCAGAGCGCAAACAAATCCCACCGCCAGACCGAGCATCAGCATCAGCACGTTTTCCGTAATCACCATTGCCGCGAAGTGTGAAGAGTTATACCCCACCGCACGCAGCAGGGCCAGTTCTTTTCGACGTTCGAAGACGTTGCGTAACAGAACCGCGGCCATTCCGAGCGTGCCGAGTGCGAGACCGAGACCGCCGAGCATCTGGAACGTCGAGAGGTAAGTGTTTTCGACGCGATGGAAGTTTGCGAGGCGTTCCGTAGTCGGGACTGCGTCAAAGCCGAAGTCTGAGAGGCGCTCTTCGAGGACGGTTGAGACTGTTGTAGCTTGTTCGCGGTTCGGAACGTCGACGAGAAACATGCGATAGCCTTCTTCCGACGGAAACAGGCGCAGGAAGTTTTTCTCAGACATCAACAGCTCGCTTTGAAAGATGCTGTCGGAGAGAGCGGCGACGATGCGCAGTTTCAGTGGACCGTTCGCGTGGTCCACGGTCATCTCGTCGCCGACTTTCAAGTGCAGCACGTACGTTAGCGAGTTGGCATCGCCGATGACGGGCACGGCGCCGTCGTCGAGCTGGCGATTTAGTAGCAGCCAGGGGTTGGTTTTCTCATCGAGTGAGCTCTGGAACGTGAAGCGGTTGTCGTTAATGAATGAATCCGGTGGCGCGACGATCTTCGGGTTGCGTGGTTGGTAGAGGTTCAGGCAGCTCGTGTCGTCGCCGGGACGGACGCGCAAGTTCACGAAGCTCAAGCCTTTCAGCGCTGCTTCGGCGGTATTGAGGTTCAGGGCTTCGCGACCGTCTTGCGTGTTTGGATCGTGGACCACCGGGAGTAATGATTCAGCGAGCAGTGGATAGCCCCCCGTGCCGGATTTGCGATCGGCAGCGGATACACCGGAGCGGCGGAACGAGTCGACAGCGACGATGATGAATGCGGCAGAGGCGATGAGTGTGATGCAAAGCACGGTGCGGCCGGGGCGGTAAGTAGCGTTACGGAAGCCGAGACGCGCGATAGTCCACCAGCCCGCGCCGTGGATGTTTGATCGGGTAGGCCGCTTCAGCCAACGCGAGATAAAAGTGATCGCCGCAACCAGCAGCACAACTCCGCCACCGAAGAAGCCCGCTGCCTGTGGAATCAATCCTAATGCTCCGGCGACGAGCAGTCCGATACCTGCGAACGACAAAATGGGGCCGATTAGGCCACGAGCGCGCCCGGGGACTGAGGTTGACCCGGCGCTACCGCGCTCGGTTCTGTCTCCAACTAACAGACTGCGCGTCGACCAGCGCGCCAGCCCTCTCAGTGTGAAGAAAATGCACACGACCGCAGCTAACACACCGCCAACCGCGCCAACAACCAACCATACCCACGACACATGCAACCGCAAATCGGTCGTACCCACCGCGTCGACCCACCACGTCCGCAGCCCATACATCAACAACGCCGCATACGCGATCGCTCCGAGTAATCCCAACAAACTCCCAATCCCCGCGAGCAGCGTCCCCTCAATCAAGAACAACTTTCGTATCCCACGATCTGAGAACCCAATCGCCTGCAACGTCCCGATCTCACGCGCGCGCTGCTCGATCCCTAGTTTAAAGAAAAGCGTCGTGAGCATCAGCGCCGCGACGACGAGAAAGAAACTGAAGTACAAAAAGTACTCACCGAAATCTGTTGCGCCGCGCGAAGCCTGCTGCCCCTGATCGCGCACGGCAACGATCTGAAATCCCATCAACGCCGGATCTAACGTCTTGCGAAGACTCTCGCCATAGCTGTTAACAACATCCGGCGTCAGTTGATTACCTTCCAGGCGAATGGACGTGAGCTTGCCGAAGCGCGTCTGCCAGAGTTGTTGTGCAGTCGAGATTAGGATAAAGGCTTTCGGTGTAGTGCGGTACTGGTGCCAGTAGTCTTCATCCTCTTGCCGCACCTTCCCCAGATCAATTGGAAACGGCGGGTCCCATGCCGCCATGTCTTCCGACTCCGTGATGCCCGGATACGCCGGCACGAGATCTCGGTCCGCTGCCAAACCTGCGATTGGCACGACTGCCGCTAACTGGAAATCAGCCTTCTTCGTTTCGAGCCGGCCGTCTTCGTGCCAGAGATAATATTCGAGCGAGACGGTGTCGCCTGGCTTTGCGTTGAGATCGCGCGCGGTCCAGTCGTTCAAAATGATCGGCGGGTGTGGAGCGGTCTGAATCGTCGTCTTCGCAAGCTGTGCGAGCGTTGCATCATCGACTGCGGTCACGAGCGAGTACGGCGTCGAACGTTCACCCGAGTTGAGGCTGTTCGCCAGATACGAAAGCACCGGCACAGTCCGTAGTGAGAGCGCTTTCGCAGCTTCATTTGCAGCTGACCCGACGTGCTCATTGATGATCCGGCTATTGCTTTCGAGGGAAACGCCGCGCTGATTATCGAGAACTCGCAGCTTCAACCCAAGATCATCGAGCGTCGCCTTTTCTTTCAGCTTCTGCTGTCCAACTGTTTGAGTTCCTGCAGATCGCGCAATCAAAATCGTGTTAATCCTGTCAATCCCGACATCCTGTTCCAACTCTCTCTGCAAAAACGCGAGCGACACGAACACAGCACGCACCGCGCCATGCTGTGGCTGAAGTGAAAACTCTCCCAACGACTCACCACCGAGCAAACCACTCACACTGAGTCTGATCGTCTTGCCTGGATCTTCTTTGCGTCCATGCAACGACTCGATCGGAATATCGGAAGGCTTCTCGATCCTCAACAACAACGAATCCCCAGGACCACTGCCAAGCTCACCAGCAAGACTCTGGCTGACGAGCACGTTCCGGTTCTGCGGCGTCGTAACGTTCGCGACGCTGTGGAACTTCCAAAACCTTTCATCAACACCGTAAACCTTCACTCCACCCGCCCGGCGCTTACTCGACTCCTGGACCACAACACCATCAAGCGCAATCAACGGACACCCTTCGAGATCCGCAGCGAGTTGTTCACGGAAAAAGTTTGGCGCGGCGATCAAATCGTCAGTCTTGCCGAGACGGCGCGCGGAAAGATCTCGCAAGCTGCCACGCACTGATTCGCCGATCAGCAACGCGCCAGCGAGCACAGATACAGCGATCGCCACACCGAGCACGACCACGAGATTCGTCTGCCAGTAGTACGCCAGACTACGTTTTATGAGTTGAGTGGTTTGCATTAACGCGGTTCGAGATGCTGGTTTTTCAGTTCGAAGCGCTGGGGGAAACGAGCAGCAAGGTCTTTACTATGCGTCACGACGATCAATATCGTCTCGGCGTTTTGATGTGTTTCGAGCAGTAAATCAGCGACGATTTGCGCGGATTTCTGATCGAGATTTCCGGTCGGCTCATCGCACAACAACAGTTGCGGCTTCATGATCAACGCGCGCGCGAGTGCGGCCCGTTGTTTCTCACCGCCGGAGAGCTGTGCCGGACGATGGTCCAGACGCTCAGCGAGTCCGACTTGTTTGAGTAGCTCAGTAGCGCGGCGTGTCGGTTCGCCATTCGAAGCCGCCGCGACCATCGTCGGTGTCAGCACATTCTCAATCACGGAGCATTGCGGCAACAGGCAGTGGTCCTGAAACACAAAACCGATTTGTTGATTCCGAAACGCAGCGAGTTCTCTCGCACTTAGCAGAAACGGGTTTTGCCCTCGTAACGTGACAGTACCACTCGACGGCGGCTCGAGCGCGCCCATCATGTAAAGCAGCGTGCTCTTGCCGCTGCCCGATGGTCCCATGATCGAAACCGCCGAGCCGGGCGGCAGCGTCAGAGACACGTCCGACACGATGCGGAGCGTTCCGGCGGGAGTCGAATACTCCTTCGACAGATTCTCAACCTTAAGCAACCAATCCCTCCAAACCTAAAGTCAGCTACTTGGACCGGGTCAGTACCACCCGCGATAGCGGGTGGGTGCGCAGCCGTGCGATGCCTAAGAGCTACGCACCCACCCGCTACCGCGGGTGGTACTGACCCGAACCAAGCTTGAACTCCAAACTTGACGCCTCTAGAATCATGCAATTCGCGATGAGCCAGTTCGATTCAAACAAAGACTACTACGGTGTTTTGGGCGTCGACAAGGACGCCTCTCAGCCCGAGATCGAGCGGCAGTACAAACGCGAAGCGTCGAAGCATCACCCGGATCGCGGCGGCAGCGAAGAGCGCATGAAGTCTTTGAACGAAGCTTACGGCGTTCTCAAAGACAAATCGCTGCGCACCTCGTACGACGCCACACGTCGGAGACCGGCGGCTGCTCGTCACGGGTTCACTCCCGTTACGACGCCGGCTGCACAGGAGATCGGAGTCCTGGGTCACTGCCTGAGTGCGTGGCTTTGTTTGACCGCGGGAGCATTCCTGTTGTTGCTGGTGCGTTTCCAGTGGATGATGTTTCTCTGGCCCTTAGCCGTTCTGGCGGTGTTGGTGCTCGGCTTTGGAGTGATGCTGGCACGCAGTGCGATGATTGCGGTAAATAACTCGCTGCCGCCGACGAATCGCTTTAAGCGTCACACGAAGATTCAGGAAGTCGCTTTCTGGGCGGTGATCGTAAGCGGGGGTTACGGACTGTACGTGATAATGACGTTATGATCAGCGGTCTGGATCTACTCTTTCTCGAGGTTAACAGTCTCGAGGAGTCGCTGGCGTTTTATGAAGGAGTGCTCGGGCTGGAGGTCGAGTCGGTTAACAACGACTCCGAGCCTCCGATGGCAAAGCTTCGTGGCGGCGCGTTGCGAATCACACTCGCGCAAAATCTCGAAACGATGTTGAGACGCGGGCGTGGAGTCCACTTCTTTGTCGGTGTCGAAGACGTCGATCAGTTTTACGAGGATCTGATTGATCGAGGCGCAGATCTTGCCCCGCCGGTCGACGAAGGTTGGGGCGGACGCTTTGTAACGCTCGAGGATCCTGACAAGTATCGCTACTTCTTTGTGACGTGGACGAAGACAGAAACGGAGTGACGAATGCCTGGACAACACATTGAGAACCTTTTTCGCCGCTTCAAAGGAGAGAAAGTGGATATCAAGACGATCTCAGGTGGAATCTATTCGGGTCGGGTTTCCGAAATCACGAATGATTACATCGAGCTGATCGAGACTTCAGGACCGAGCGGGCAACGGGTATTTATTACCTTCACGTCGATCGAATCGATGGCTGTTTCGGCCGCAGATTAACGCGGATAGATGCGGATTATGCAGTACGTAGAGAATCCACCGAACCCTTGGTTAACACACTCAGTCGAATGGATTGGTGAGCCACCGCAAGCGAAGCTCGAAGTCTTCGAAGAGACGGCGACGCGCCACCTCATCACTCACAACAATAGTCCGGACGTCGGTTTCGATTATACCGTCAATTGCTATCGCGGCTGCATACATGGCTGCACTTACTGCTTCAGTCGTCCAACGCATGAGTATCTCGGCTACGGCGCGGGGACTGATTTCGATCGCAAGATCGTCGCGAAGGTGAACGCGCCAGAGCTGCTGCGCCAGGATCTGATGCGGCCGTCGTGGAAAGGCGCCGAGATCGTTTTCTCCTTCACTTCGGATCCGTACATTCCGCTGGAAGCGAATTACAAACTGACGCGCCGTTGTTTGGAAGTGTGTGCGGAGTTTCGCAATCCGGTGGGCGTGATCACGAAGTCAGCATTGATTCGCAGAGACATCGACGTGCTGCAGGAGCTCGCGCGCAATGCGAGTCTCGGTGTGTTCTTCACAATCCCGTTCACGGATGTTGAGACGGCGCGCGCGGTCGAGCCTTTCGCACCGCTTCCCGAAGCGAGATTTCATGCGATGGAAGCGCTCGCTGCCGCGGGAATCAGAGTCGGTATCGGCATCGCGCCCGTGATTCCCGGTCTGTCGACAGACATTCCCGTCTTGTTGAAGCGCGCGAAAGAAGCCGGTGCGGAGTACGCGTTCATCAACATGCTGCGGCTGCCCGGCAATGTGGCGCCGTATTTCGAAGAGCGCTTGCGTGCGGAGCTGCCGACGAAAGCAGATCGTGTGTTGAATCGAATTCGCGAAGCGCGCGATGGCAAACTCAATTCGAGCGTCTTTGGCGAACGCATGCGCGGCAAAGGTCAGTACTGGGAAGCCACCGAACGTCTTTTCAAAATTCACTGCCAGCGCCTTGGTTTCAACAAGAAACGTACGCACCAAACGCCCGCGGGCTCGACCTTCCGCCGTCCCACCGCGCAGGCGAGTCTGTTTTAATAGAGACAGCCGTCCGTGCATTCTCTATAATACCCAGACCCAACAACAGAATCAGGAGGCGAAAGCGATGCTTATCCGGGACGTTATCCGGAACCGTGAGCCTTATTCTACGAGGGACACGGCGACCGTGCAGGAAGCAGCGGAGTTCATGGCCGCGAGAAATATCGGCGCGGTCTGCGTCGTTGATGATGGCGGCAAGTTGCTGGGTGTGTTTTCCGAGCGCGACGTGCTGAATCGTGTCGTTGTCGCGAGGCGCGATCCGAATAGTGTGAAAGTCGGAGACGTCACCAGCGAGCTACGCGCCGTGATTCAGTGTGATGAAACGCCGCACCAGGCGCTTGAACGCATGGAGCTGATTGGAAGTCGACATCTGCCCGTGGTCGACGGTGAGCGCTGGGTCGGCATGCTCTCGATGCGTGATCTGCTGCGTGTTGAAGTCGGTGAACAAGGCGACGAATTGAAATTACTGCACGAGTACATTCAACACTAGGATTTGTAATTGAGCCGCGGATGAACGCGGAAAAACGCAGATCTGCGTTTTTCCGCGTTTATCCGCGGCCCAATTTTATTTTCGGATGAAGATATTCAGCATCATCACGGTCGTGGTAGCGTTGAGCGTCGCTTGTAGCCAACCGCCGGCAATTGAAAGTTCCGTCCAATCAGACACTCGGTTCAAAATCGAAAAGGTCGTCGGTGGACTCGAAGTTCCATGGTCCATCGTGTGGGCGCCTGACGGTCGCATGATCTTCACGGAGCGTCCGGGACGTGTGCGCGTCTTTGAAAAGGGAACACTGAATCCGAAGCCGCTGTTCGTCGTGCCGGATGTCGAGAAGTCAGGCGAGAGCGGCTTGATGAGTGTCGCACTGCATCCGCAGTTCAGCAGCAATCATTTTCTTTACCTGTCTTACGCGTACTCGACTGGCGGCGTGCGTGTGCGCGTGGTGCGTTATCGTGAAGCGCCGGAAGGACTGGTCGATCGCAAAGTGATAATCGAAGACCTGCCCGCGGCGCAGTTTCACGCGGGCTGCCGCATTCGTTTTGGTCCTGATGGAAAGCTTTACGTCACGACTGGCGATGCCACGCGTCGTGAGCTCGCGCAGAAGATGGACTCACTCGCCGGCAAGACGCTGCGCTTGAACGACGATGGTACTGTTCCGCCAGACAATCCATTCGTGGGCCAACAGGGCGCGCGACCGGAGATCTGGTCGCTGGGTCATCGCAACGCGCAGGGCATGGACTGGCAGCCTGGGTCGAACCTGATGTTTCAGACCGAACACGGACCGAGTGGCTTTGATGGGCCCGGTGGTGGCGACGAAGTCAACATCGTCGAGGAGGGAAAGAACTACGGTTGGCCCACCATTCATCACACGCAGACACGCGAAGGTTTGGAGTCGCCGCTGCTGGAGTACACGCCTGCGTGTGCGCCGGCGAGTGGAGCGTTTTATCGCGGCTCAGTGTTTCCGAAGTTCAAGGGGAACTACTTTTTCGGATGTTTGCGTGGCGAGCGGCTGATTCGCGTCGCGCTTGATGGACGAAAGGTGTTGGAACAGGAAGATGTGGTGAAGGACTACGGCCGCATTCGCGACGTTGCTGAAGGGCCGGACGGGTATCTTTATTTTTCGACTTCGAACCGCGACGGCCGCGGTCGACCCACGGAAGACGACGATCGCATCATGCGCCTCGTCCCGCAATAAGGTTTAGCCACAAAAGGCACAAAAAGCACATAAGAGAAAGAATGATCCTTCTGCTGCTTTTCTCTTATGTGCTTTTTGTGCCTTTTGTGGCTAAACCTTCTGCGCGAGGATCGCCGTCTTGCTCCAGCCGATCGCCTCACGACGCCTGAATCGATACTGATGCACGATCCGGAAGTGGCGCTCAGTCTGATCCTTCACTTCACGAGGCGGATGGCTCTTGAAGCGGAAAAGTATCTCCAGGAAAACCCCAATCAAACTCGGATGAACCGGCAAGTGCAGCAAATGCCCGCCCGGAGCAATCACGCGTGCCAGCTCGTTTATGCCTTCCTCAAGCGGCACATATTCCAGCGCTCCTGCTGTCACTACTAAATCGAGTGACTCATCCGCAAACGGCAGGCACAGCAGATTTCCCTGCGTAAACGTCACGTCCCTTTTGCGTCTGGAGCTGTAATAAACAGACTTCCGCGCCGCCGCAACCGAAGTCGACGACAAATCAAGTGCCGTAATCGACACGGGAAAACGTATCGACCGCAGCACGGCAAGAGTCAGCAGACCCGTCCCGCAACCGGCGTCGAGAATCTTTGCCCCGCGCGAAACCGGCAGCGGATGAGTGGCAAAGTATTGATCAAGAGAACGACCGTAACCATTGACCTTGAAGGTCAAATCATAGAGACGCGCAATGCGGTCGTAATAGCCACCCGCAGGCGCCTCGGTTTTGGTTGCAGTTAGGGCATGCTCCATGCTATCTCAAGCCTCACTTGATGTTTACGACGACAGTTGTCGGTATTTCATCCCCAAGAAGTGGTCCGCAATTGTAGCGTTCCCGCCGATTTTACTCAACTAGAAACCCCCTCCCCCTTCGTTCCAGCAAAAGCCGAGCCAGATAAAGTGTGCAAGAACTCACAACCGGAACGTTCCTGACTTTGAGGAGGCATAGCCATGCAGCGAATCAGCTTGCTTTTAAGTTTTACGGTGATTCTCGTCACCACTGCCCTCGGGATAGACACCCAAAATACGTCTGAACGCACCACGAAGGTCTACCAAAATTTCGATCTCGAAGTGCTCGTTAACGGACGCCCATTGACCGAATACTATGCGCGCGGCAAGACCTATATAGAAGCGCTCCAGGGCGCTGAATACGAGCTGCGCGTGCGGAACAACTCAGCGGATCGCGTGGCTGTAGCGCTTTCGGTCGACGGGCTCAATACGATCGACGCGCGCCACACGTCCGCATGGAATGCGAGCAAGTGGGTCATCGAGCCGTATGACACGATAACGATCAGCGGTTGGCAGATGAGCTCCGAGCGAGCGCGGCGTTTTTACTTCACGAACGAACGGGATTCGTACGGAGCGAAGCTCAGGCAGACCGCGAATCTTGGCGTGATCTCGGCGGTGTTCTTCCGTGAACGAAATCGTCCAGTGCCGATCCCAACGCCTTATCCGATCATGCGCGACAAGGACATGATGGAAGCGCCGCAGTCTGCTCGTCGTGGGAATGATGATGAGAGGGCGGCGACAGGAATCGGGAGGAATGTGCGGAATGATGTCCGTTGGGTTGATATGGATCTTGATTCACGCGCGGCTGGCGAAGTGACAATCAGGTATGAGTATCGACGGGCGCGTGAAGACTCGAGAGGGTTCTGTCCCGAGCCGAAATATTAGCCGCGGATGAACGCGGATAAACGCAGATCAGCGTTAATCCGCGTTCATCTGCGGTTCAAGTCTGCCGTGTAGAGCTTTCGGTACACGCGATAGTTTGACATGACTTTTTGCACGTAGCCCTTTGTCTCCTCGAACCCGACCTCGGCGGTGAACACGCCGGGGTCGTTGCGCTTTGACCGCTCCAGCCAGCGCGCGACGTTGTCTTCGCCGCCGTTGTACGAAGCCGCCACCGGCTCAAGCATCTGCGGAAACATCTTCGTTAGGTGTTCGAGGTATTCGGCTCCGAGCGTGATCGATGTGTCAGGCTGGTAAAGCTGGTTCTCGCGTAACGCGTTCAGCCCCGCGCCTGGTCCATACTTCGTCGCCGCATCCATCGTCAACTGTAACAACCCACGCGCGCCAGCCGGCGACTTCGCGAGCGGCTTGAACACACTCTCCTGACGAATCAGCGCGAGAATAAAACGCGGATCGAGTTTGCGAGATTTCGCAGCGCTCAATATCACCTGTCGATATGGCGCGGGATAATCATCCGCCACTGCATCGATCGCGTTGTTCACACGCGCTTCGCGATTCGCAACGATCTCTACGCGTGACGGTCCAGCCAGCTTCGCCAGGCGCTGGCTCGCCAGCCAACCGTAGTATGACTCGATACTGTCCGGTACCATCAGGTAAGCCGTGACCGCCTCTTCTTTTCGTCCCGCGTGTTCGAGACTAAACGCCTTGAGATATGCAACCTCCGCAGGCGACGTCAGCACTGCTTTCGGAAACGATCGCTTTAACAACTGCTCGGCCATGTTGACGGCATCAGCCCACTGATCTTCAGCGATGTACAGCCGCAGCGCCGCGAACATCGCGTTCGTCTCGACTGCCGTGCCTGCAAACCGCTGACGCGTCTTCGTCACCCACTGAAGCGCTTCGGCCGGCTTATCTGCTTCACGCAATGTGTCGATCACGTTCAAATGTGCGGTGTCGATGCGCTCGCCATTCGGAAAACGGTCCACGTACTCAGCGTAGCGCGCAGCGGCTTCGGAAAACTTGCCCATGCGCAGCAGGGAAGCAGCGCTGAAGTTCAAAGCCTCGCGGCCTTCTTTCGTGCCATTGTACTGCTGGGCCAGTTGATTGAAGACGACGTAACCGTCCTCGTAGGCCTTGCCGAGAAAAAACGAGCGGCCGATGCCCAGCAACGCCTCGGGCACGCGTGGGTCCTGCGGGTAGTTGTCGATGAGTGTTTGCCAGTGGGCGCGTGCTTCAGCAAACGCGCGAACGCTCAGATAAATCGCGGCGCGACGCATGTGCTCGGCGGGCGTGAGCTTCTTTAGATTCCCGTGGGCGTCGCGATCCGCCGCATCACTGCGACGTACGGCAGCGAGGGTCGTTTCGCTGGCAGCCTGCTTGGCTGTAATGTGAAACGCGCAAAAAATACAAAGAAAAACGGCAGCGAGATTTCTTAACACCCTCAATTCACTCCCGAGGTTCATTCCCCGTCTCTTCGATGATCTCGAAGGTGGTTTGGATTTCTACTGACGGTCGCAGCGTTGCCGCGACGCTACAGTATTTCGTTTCGGAGAGCTCGATTGCATGTGCGATGGCTGTCGGGGAGATGGAGTTGCCGGTGATTATGTGATGGACGTTCATCGACGTGTAACGTCGCGGATAGTCGTCGCGACGTGTTCCTGAAACCTCAACTACATAACTCGTCACGTGCTGTCGTTTCTTTTGGAGGATGCCGGCGACGTCGGTCGCAGTGCACGCACCGAGTGCGACGAGCAGCAGCTCAACCGGCGACGGCGCTGACGATCGCTTGCTATCAGTGTCGAGTGGCAATGCGTGACCCGACGGCGTGACGGCAAGAAACAAATCGTCATTCACGAATCTGACAGTTGCTTTCACGTCAGGCACAGTCATCGAGCAAAGAATAACATACGCTGTTCGACGCGATGCCATGTTATGATTCAGAACGTTGAGTTAGACCTCATCGTCATCGCCCAGGATATGCCTTATTGAGAGTTGTTGGAGGAGTTTTATGGCAGACATCCTGGTCGTCGATGATGACGACGTGATCCGCGATACGCTCGGCGAGTTGCTATCGACGGACTACTCCTGTCAAACCGCAAGCACGGCAGAAGAAGCGTTGGCGAAGTTGGAAGCACACAAGTTTGATGTTGTGCTGACGGACATTTCTATGCCGGGTCTGAATGGCAAGGAGCTGCTCGAGAAGGTGCTGGAGATGTATCCGGGAACGCCGGTGATCATTATTTCCGGGCACAGCGATCACGATCAGGCGCGCAGCCTGATGAGTCGAGGCGCGGTTGATTATCTATTGAAGCCTTTCCGGCTTGAGATAGTTGAGGAGAGTGTCAGGCGTGCGTTGAAAAGACATTAGACAGGATTTACAGGATTTTCAGAATTTACAGGATATCCTGTTAATCAAGTAAATCCTGTAATCCTGTCTAAAGTTGATCACGCAGCCGCAGTCGCTACGGCACTCTGTCGTACGCCATCAATATCACGTACTAAATCAGCAATACGATCAGCCGTGAACGGCTTCGCCACGACCCAGTTAACCCCCGCCGCTTTCTGCTCATGCGATCCGACAGCCTCGCCCCAGCCAGTAATCACAGCGATCGGAATCCCCGCGTTAATCTGCCTGATCTCACGCGCGAGTTCCCAGCCACTCATCCCCGGCATGCCGACGTCAGTAAACACACCATCAAATTCCATCTCTCCAAACACTGACAACGCCTCGCTGCCACTCTCCGCGAGGTAAACATCGCAGTGCTCGCCTTCGAGAATCTCCCCGAGCAGCTCTCTCACAAAATCTTCATCATCAACCACGAGCATTCTCGTCCGCGGTCTTTCTCCAGACGGAACGAGCGGCACCGCGGGAGGCACTACCGGCTCAATCACCTCGACAACCTCGAAATGCTCGACACTCTTCTCACCAATCTTCACAACCGGCAGCGTGATCCGAAATTCAGTCCCTTTCCCATACTGCGAATCGACTTCGATATTTCCCCCATGCCGCCTGATTATTCCGAAGCTGACTGCGAGTCCCAGTCCGAGCCCCGCTTTGCCCTTCGTCGTGAAAAACGGATCGAAGATCTTCGATCGAACTTCCGGATACATCCCCACACCAGTATCGATCACGGTGATGATCACGGAATCGCCCGCAGTGCACGTCGACAGCGTGAGCGTTCCACCTTCCGGCATCGCATCAATGGCGTTGAAGACCATATTGACGAGCACTTCGCGCAACTCCGAATCATCACCCATGACCATGGCGTTCGACTCGATTTTCAGCTCGACTGTGATGTGAATGTTCGATGCCTCAGCACAATTCTTCCAACGCGGCCGCGTGATCTCGCTCGCGTCCATCAGAATCTGGTCGATCGAGACGATCTCGAAATTATGATCGCGACGCTGCCGCGCAAAATCCTGAATACGTTTGACTGTCTTCGCGCCATCTTCAGCAGTCTTGATAATGATATCGAGACCGCGTCTGAGCTTTTCGGGATCTTCGCAACGTTGCAGCAACTGCGCTCGCCCGAGAATTCCCGCGAGCGTGTTGTTGAAGTCGTGCGCGACTCCCGATGCCAGCTCGCCAAGCGCAGAGAGTTTTTCCATTTGGGAAAACTGCTCGCGAATACGCTCCTGCTCAGCAATGTAATGTGACAGCTCCTTGACGTGCTTCTCAGCCTGCGCGGCCTGTGTGGCAGAAGTCTCGACGTTCTTGAGATATGTGCGATAAGTCAGGAAGATAATGGCGATGATCGGAAGCGTGATCACGAACGCATAAACACCGATGAAGTAAACCAGACCGGCGATGACGCCAGCCGCACACGCGCCCGCGAAGTAAGTGATCGAAGACCAGAGATAATGCTTGCGCCACGTCTGCCAGATCGGCTGATCTGATTTCAGCGCGCCGCCGACGCCGACAATGCCCGAGTTTGCGGCGTAGTGCGTCAACGCCATCGTGCAGATCGCGGCCACGAATGTTGCTGTCAGCGGATTAGATCGCAGCTCGACAACATTGCCGTAGATCAAGCGCATCACGCTGCTCGTAATGACGATCGAAACTGCGGCGGAGCCGAAGTTGAAAGCGACGATCCAGCAACGTTTGCTGAAACGCAACGACGACACAACCGCCTCGGCCGCACCGATCACGACCGCGGCCGGACCACCGTAAAGCAGCAGCACGAGAAACACGAACGTGTCAGAAACTGAGATCTGTGAGCGGAAACTCGGAATCGGAATCGTAATACGCGACGTGAGGAGCAAGGCCATCGCGACGAGCACGGCAAAGTGTGAATCGAACTGGCGCAGATCGATTTGGAAAGCGGAATATATGAACGCTAGGCTACCGCTTACAACTACTATCCAGAGGAATGGCCCGAAGAATTTATTTTCCATGGCGCCAGGGATGACATGAGATGTCGTTCAAGTGATGAGGTGGGACAGCTAACCTTTTATCAGGATAGATCGGGGGTTTGAAGTTAGTTCTGCCTTAGCTCCTTCCTTGGCAGGAAGATGGTTTCGTAAGTGGCCCGGAAATGAAAACCACACTTGCGATAGAAGCCCTGGGCCCACTCATTCGTTTCGTTTACCAGCAGGCAGATTGATTTGGTATTTTCCAGCAGTTGTCGCATCAGCTCTGACATGAAGCGCGTGCCCAGATTTTTACTGCGACGATCTTCACGCAGCCAGATACCTTCGAGATAGTAGACTTCGGGAGTCTTCGAAATGACGTCTGCTTTGAACACCAGGAGGCCGTTTTCAACTACAACCCATGTTCTTCCTTGTTCAATACGTCGCAAGCAACGCTCGCGAAAACCTTTCGGATCAACGTCCAGCGGATTGACACCACTCTCAGCGTAAGCAAGCTCGGCCTGTACCGGCATCACGAGCTCCAGCTCAGCCACCGTCGCCTGTCTAAGATCTTCAACTCGTTCACGAGCCTCGACCGGCCAGCTCAACTCAAACAACCACTCGCGACAAGCCAAACGCTGGCGGCGACCGGTTTCTGCATAGTGACTCCAGAAGTCAGCCACGCGATCCTTCTCACCCATGATCATATGCGTGTTTGGACACTCACGCGCGATTTGCGCGAGGGCTGCGAGTGCACGATCGGAAACTGTTTCCATCAACGTTGCATGACCGACGAGTGCCACGCCTTCGAGCTGCCCGTTCAAGTCGCGACAACCATAGAACGTGCCGCGATTGAATGGACTGACGATGCCGTTGTCGTGAATTAATCCCATCATCGCAATCGTGTGAATCGAACGCTGTGCTAAGAACTCCAGAACTTCCGCGGCGTCGGTGTTGGCGAGTCGCTCGACGGAAACTGACTCGGGTGCGCGCAGTTCGCGTTCGTTTACTCTCGGTGCTGTGCTCGTCTGGATCATTGGTTTACTTTGATTCTGGGGGTTCTTTAATAACCCAGATAATCCGTATCGTCGTCGGGCACAATCGCCATCGAAGTGGTGGCATCGCCATTCGTCAGGGCGTTGAACGCCACGAGAATCGAGTCACCAATAAGAACGCCATCACCGATCAGCACACCATCGCCAATCAAGACGCCGTCACCAATCAACACGCCGTCGCCGATCAGCACACCGTTCACGGCCAGCAGGTTGACTGAGCAGAACGTTTGGCCTGCGCCGAGTACGCTGCCGTTGCTCACCATGATGTTGTCGCCAATGAGAACGCCTTTGGTCAACATCGTGGCATCGGCGATCAGCGCGCCGTCGCTTATCAAAACACCATCGCTGATGAGCACGCCGTCGCTAATCAACACGCCATCGCTGATGAGTACGCCCTTGGCATAAATCTTCTGGTATTCGTTGATGAGCGCCGGGCCGGTGGCAAACGTCTGGCCCATGATCGCGCCCTGCGACCACTGGAAGCTGTAAACACCACCTGGCACCGTGATGCTTGTTTGCGGCGCCGGCGCTGAACCAGTCAGTAGTGACGATCCGAGCCCCGTGGAGCTGGTGATCGTGGTGCGAACTAATTTCGCGAGACGCACGGCGCCATCAACGTTCAGCTCGCCCGATCCCTGCTCGAGCATGTTGTAGTTTGGAAGCTGTTGCGCGGTGTACATCAACAGCACTTTGATCAAATTTGGGGTGAGAGTCGGATTGGCTTCGAGCATCAGAGCCGCGGCGCCAGCAGTCAGCGGAGAAGCCATCGAGGTACCGCTGAGCATCATCTGTCTGCGAGTCGGAGTCGCGCTGACGCTGGCATCCAGCGCCGGGTTCTGCGCGAGCAGGTAATTGTTTGGCGACTCTGCGTAAATAGTCTTGTTACCGGGAGCTGCGATCTCCGGTTTGATGAGGTTGTCGTAGTGATTAACGCCGTAGGTGTCGGTCCAGTAACTGCGCGACGGGCCACGCGAGCTGTAGGTCGCGATCGTATCGTCGCCGCGCTGGTCGGTGCCGCGCGTATCGACTGCGCCGACCGTGATCACCGACGGTTCGTTGCCGGGTGAGTGAATCTGACCATAAACCTTCTCTCCCACACTGTTCTTTCCATTGTTACCGGCTGCGGCAACAACGACGATGCCGCGATCGACGAGCATGCGGGCCGAAACGCAAAGCGGATCAAACTTGTAGGAGTTGATGGCCGGCATGCCGATGCTGAGGTTCACGACGCGAACGTTGTACGTGGCCGCATTTGAAAGCAGCCAGTTGAAGGCTGCGAGAACGTTCGACACCGAGCCGACGCCTTTTGAATTCAGAACGCGCAGGTTGACGATCTTCGCGCGCGGCGCGATGCCGATGTATTCGCCACGTGCGACGACTCCGCTGCCCGCAGCCGCTGCTGCTACGTGAGTTCCGTGACCGTAGGGATCATCCGTGCGGCCCTCACCAGTGAAATCCTGATTAACGATGATTCGTGACTGACCGGTTTGTGCGTCGACGAAAGAAGTGTGTGCGCCGTAGATGCCGGAGTCGACGATCGCGATTCCGATACCGCTGCCATCAAGAGCGCCGTCCGCGCTCATCGAGCGGACGTTATCAGTGCCGGTAGTGTGGGCGATGTGACCGCCCATGCTGATTACCTGGCTATCGAGTGATATGAAAGCTACTTCAGGAAAATTGGAAAGAGCATCGACTAAGTTTGAGGGTAATTCGAGGGCAAAAGAGTTGAGGTTGTTGAAATGTCTTCGGATTTTGACGCCGTTTGCCGCCAGTAAGGCGTTGAGTTGACCGCTGGGCTTGTCGCTGAGCTGAAGGATTACTTTGACGGGGCTACCATTGTTTTTGCTGTGGAGCAGATCGCTGAGGTCTGAGGCGACCTTCTTCGGCTTCTGGTCGTTGCTTCCGCTTGCACCCTTGCCCTTCGCGTAGACGGTGAAGAGGTTACCGCCCATCAGGCTTGGTCCCAGTGTGAGGCTGGCGAGCAACGCAAGCGCCAGGAACCGTTTTGTTCTATTCATCGATGTCACGTGTCGTCAATCTCCGTATGGGTCTCGCCAGTTATAGACAAACAACTGGCGCAGCCTCTTATGCAGGGACTGTTCCAGAGTCGTGAAGTTGACGTAGGGCATTGTGTAACAACAACTTAGGCGCTTTAACCGGAAAATCGGCCATGGCCCAAACGATGACCGATCTGCTCAGCTTGACTGGTCGGCTAAATCACTTTGATAGAATCGACGCATGCTGCCGGAAGAGATTGAAGTGCATCGCGATCGCATGTGGCGACGCGATCCTGAAAACCGTGTCGAGGATGTTTACACTGCTGAACGATTCATTGAAGAAGTGGGGTTTTGCGAGGCTTTGACTGACTCGCGCCGTCCCGGACCATCGCTTTACGTTGCGGTTTGTGGCCGTCGGGACGCGCACATGCCGCGCAACGTACAGAAGGATCCGGAGAGCCGTTTGTCGTGGACCATCAAAGACGAGGTGATGCGCCGCGGCAAGTGCTTTTACGGCAAGCTGCTGCGCGGCCGCGCGACTTTCATCGCGCCGCGTTTGCTGCCGTTCTTCAACGCACTCTGGGGCATGCCTCGCAAACTCGAGAAGAAGGCGCTCTCGGCGGATGCACAGGCGATATTGAAGATTATGCGACGCGAGTGGGAAATGGCCTCGCGGGACTTGCGGGAAGAGAGTGGGATTGGCGAGCGGGCTCGTTTCGATAAGGCGATGACCGAGCTCCAGCGGACGTTGAAGATCATTCCGACGGAAGTGCTGTACGAGCCGACTTTTACTTATATCTGGTCGATTCCCGAGGCGCGTTTTGCTGATCAGCTCAAGGAGACTGTGGAGAGAGAAACGGCGCTGAAAGAGATCGCGCGAGCTTATTTGATCGGGGCGGGGATGACGTTACGTGGTGAACTGGCCCGAGTCACCGGCCTCAAATCACCCGAAGCTGGGCTAGGGAACTGGGGACTTGTTGATGAAGGATTCGCGGATCGGCTGGCGCCCGGCGTTTATCGTTTAAGATCCGTCTAATCCGTGGTTAAGGCTTTCTGTTCGTCACTCGCTTCACGGAGTGCCTGAGTCTCTAGCTGCGCAATCTCCAACACGAGCGGCAACTGGTCCTGCGCACTCCCAAGTCGCTGCATCATGATGTCCGTCTCGCCCTCAGTGAGACTGCGGTGCGCGGTGGCCTCGATCATCTGCAACCGCGTCTTCGCCTTCGCGAGGTGCTCGGTTGCCTGCGTCCGCAGGTGTTGCAGCCTCTCATGGTCGGCCGCCAGCTCCTTTTGTAAAGACGCCGATTCCGGCGTATGGAGCGTCCTGGCCCGGTTAATCTGCCGCTCCACCCGCAACATTTCCCGCTTAGACCGCGAAATAACCCGGGAAGCCATCAGCCGATTCGCCAGTGTTTCGAGGTAAGCATCCGCCAAAAGCGGGTTACTGCGCTCGATTTCCGCGAGGGACGCCCGCTCCGCCGACGTCAATTCCGAACGGAACCATACAACCTCAGTCGCCGTGATTCCATCCGATGCTAATCGATCTCTTAGTTTTGCGAGCCACCGCTTGCGGTAAAGGAAGATAAGAGCGGCGATCACTACCCCCAGCGCGAATCCCAAGGTCAGCGAGAGACCGGCCAGTAAGAGATAAACGGCAGCAGAATCTGTCGCTGTCGCGGTAAGAAAGAGGACAAGGAATACCAGCGGTGCCGGAAGCGAAGTCGCTGCCATGGCAATCCAGGGCGCAACTTTCAGCAATCGTGCCGTCGTGGCATCTTTGCCGGAAAGTTTCCCTTTCGACTGGCTCGTCACAAGCGCTTCCTTCATAACATCAGTATAATGGCGCTCGTACCATAGAGGAAATTCAATGAAGACGCTCCGACGACTCCACCTGATCGTATTGCAGCTTTCCATCATCATTGGCTTTGCCCTGTTCGGCGCCTCCGCCTTCGGCCAGCCGCCGCAAAGCATCGCCGGCAACGGCACCTCGCGCGCCAACGGCTCCGGTAAACCCGTCACCGTTCCGGTCACGATCCGGGTTAAAGAGGAAACTGAGTTACAGAATGTTGACCTTTCGATCCATGAGGACGGCGAGCCGCAGACGATCATCTCGGTTCGGGGAATTGGCACCAATTCACCGATCACAGTCGCTGTGTTGATTCAGGAAGACCTCGTGCCTTCGGTCGGAAACGAGATCAAAGACATGGCAGACTTCATCAGGCAGCTGCCCAAGGGCTCGCGCGTGATGACTGGTTACCTGCGCGCCGGCAGTTTACAAGTCAAACAGCGCTTTACGAACGATCTCGAGAAAGCTGCGAGCTCCCTCCGACCACCTCTCGGCGTTGCCAGTGCCAGTCCTTACAATCCCTACGTCGAAGTTATCGAAGCGCTGAAACGATTCGAGGGACAGCCACTCGGTCGCCGGGCGATCTTGCTTGTGTCTGACGGTTTGGACATTTCGCGCGGCGTCGATTCTTCGTCGCCCACGCAGAGTGTTGATTTGCAGCGTGCGGTGAATGAGTCGCAACGACGCGGCGTCGCGGTCTATAGTTTTTACGCGCCGTCGATCGTGGCAGCGTCAAATCCGCTCTTTATATCTAATGCGCAGAGCTCGTTACAGCGATTGTCGGATGAGACTGGCGGAATACCTTTCTTCCAGGGCACCGGTGCGCCAGTCAGTTTCAGGCCTTTCCTACGTGAGCTGGATACCGCACTTCAGAAACAAGCCGCATTGACTTTCCTATCGACACACCTGGGCAAGGGGTTTCATAAGATCGAAGTGAAATCCTCGACACCGGGTGTGCGTGTTGCGTATCCGTCTGGATATGTGAGGTAAGGCTACTGGACCGTAGCAGCCAGCAGTGAACCGCGTCGATCGCTCGCTGTGGCCCAGCCGTCTGCGAGCTGTCCAATCATGCCGTGAAAGTGGATCTCACTGCCGCTTAGCACCACGACGACATCACCCGCGTGGTAACGCGGATCCTCGAGCCGGAAGCGAATCACCGTCGCCTGCCCATTCGCCTGTTCGAGTGTTTCAAACTGAAAAGTGTCAGCGTCGGCGACGTACGTTTGTGAATTGTTAGCTACTCTTTGCTCGTCCGGCATCGATTGGGTCCTCGTGTGCGCGTTACTTGGGTCGGGTCAGTACCACCTGTGAGCCAGAGCGCCGAAGGCGCGGAATATGAAAGCCAGGGGCAAGCGCGAAGCGCGTCGCCCCTGGTAAAGACAAAAAAAGTTCTAGCCCTGAAAAGGCGTAATAGCCTGGTGTGTATGTCGGCCCTTCAGGCCTCAAACTCCTTCTGTTATTCGTTACCAGGGGCGACGCGCTTCGCGCTTGCCCCTGGCTTTCATATCTCGCGCCTTTGGCGCTCTGGCTCGGGTGGTACTGACCCGACTCAAGTATCTTTACTTAACTGCAAATCTCGCTGGCATTAAATAACGTGCCGCGTTGACTTCGCAAGTTGACCGGTCAAAATCAGTTTGACGTGCCAGTGTGACTTACCAGGCTAAGTACCTCACAAATTCCTAGAAAAACTTAACGGCACAGGCCATGCACTTCTGCCCGACCGTGAGTTTACGTCTTTCGATCTCGAGCTGAGGGTTAAGAAGCAGGAAATGAAAACAATAGAGTCATCGCTGGCTGCCTCACTGCTGATTGTCGGCGGCTTAATTTTTTCGCTTTGCCTGAGCGGTCTGGTTACGAGCAGCGCCAGCGCCGCGTCGAACAAGTCCAGAGGCAAAGACGAAAAGATTTCAGACACGCTACGCGGCCACACCAGCGATGAGCTCGTTTCAGTCATCATTCAACTAAATTCATCGCCCACCGGCCGGCTCAATGCTCTCCTGCAACGTAACGGCGTACATCTCAAAGACGAATTCAAGCAACTCAACTCGTTCTCGGTCGAGCTGCCGTTGAGTGTCGTCAACGAGCTCGCCGATTTCAGCGAAGTCCAGTTTATTTCCGCAGACAGAGACGTCCAATTGCTGGGCCACGTTGAGAAAACTACGGGCGCGGCTTACATGCGCACGCAGTCAGGCAACAGCGGACTGAAAGGCAAAGACGTCAATATCGCAGTGCTGGATTCCGGTATCGACAAGGACCACCACCAGATCGGAAGCAGGATCGACGCACAGTTTGATTTCACCGGTGAGGGCCGAGTTGATGATCCGTACGGACACGGCACCCACGTCGCTTCACTCGCCGCCGGCATCGATCACGTTGCGCCCGGCACATACGGAGGCGTTGCTCCCGAAGCGAAGGTGATTAATCTGCGCGTGTTGAACTCGCGTGGTGTTGGTGCGGTATCGAATATTTTGAAAGCACTGAACTGGATTCTGGCACCAGTCGATCCATTGAAGCCTCTCGGTGAGAAGAACTATCAGAAGTACAAGATCAAAGTTGTCAATATGAGTCTGGGCGCGCCTGCGGTCGATTCATACCGCGACGATCCCTTGTGCCTTGCCGCGCGTCGCCTGGTTAACACGGGAATCGTTGTGGTGGCAGCGGCGGGTAATGATGGGACCGACGAAACGGGCCGCAAGATTTACGGACGCATTCACGCTCCCGGTAACGATCCTTCCGTGATCACGGTTGGCGCAGCTAATTCTTTCGGCACTGATACACGTGCTGATGATGGCGTCACGACTTACAGCTCGCGTGGCCCATCGCGCAGCTATCGCACTGTTAACGGCGTCAGGTATTACGACCACATCGTCAAACCCGATCTCGTCGCGCCCGGCAACAAACTCATCGCTGCCGAAAGCAAGTTGAATCGACTCGTAACTGATTATCCGCAACTCGAGTGCACTCCTTCGAGCAACAGCAATCACAAGATGATGAGAATGAGCGGCACGTCGATGGCGACGCCACTCGTTTCCGGCGCTGCGTCGTTGATCTTGCAGGCGAACCCGAAGCTCACGCCGAATCTAGTCAAGATGATTTTGATGTACACGGCGCAGCCGCTCGCTGGATACAACATGCTCGAACAGGGTGCGGGCGAGCTCAACATCGAGGGCGCGGTTCGCCTCGCGAAGTTAATTCGCACCGACCTCTCGAATCTGACGCCACTCGGCGCAAACCTGCTGATCACAACCACACCACCGGCTCCTTCTACGACGCTTGATGGTTACACCTTCAAGTGGGCACAGGGAATCCTCCTGAACCGTGGTTATGCAACTGGGGTCAATCTGATCACGAAGTATCACCGTATTTACGATCTGGGCGTTGCGATCGGTGACGGTGTTGCGATCGGTGACGGTGTTGCGATCGGCGGTGGTGTCGCGATTGGCGATGGCGTTGCAATTGGCGATGGTGTAGCCATCGGCGACAACATCCTGACCAGTACCGGCGTTGCGATCGGCGACGGCTATATCTTCCTGCTCGGTTCAAGTCTCGCAACGGGTGTGGCGATCGGTGACGGCGTTGCGATTGGTGATGGTGTCGCGATTGGAGATGGAGTTGCGATTGGTGACAGTGGTCCGATCTGGGCGTCGTTAGTTATCACTAATGGTGACGCGACTGCCGCAATGGATGCGGTGCAGGAAGACGGCTCCGTGCAGTAGCTCGAAACCTCTATCAGCAGGAAAAAACATTATGGCTAATGTAGCTTACAAATTCGAAAGCAGTTTCATTCCGCAGCATGCTGAAGTTGTTTCACCCTGGCGGTGTGGGTCGCTTGAATTCGCGCCCGCAACAGCGGGCATGGAAGAGCAGATCCTGACTGCCCTCGCGGAACCGACGTTGACTAACACCGTGATGGCCGGATTCATTCGCGATCACGGTTTACTGAGCCAGCAAAACCGCGGGCACTTTTATGTATGCCGCAATGAGCGTAGCGAGCTCGAAGGTGTCGCACTCATCGGCCATCAGGTTTTGTTTGAAGCTTTCAGTGAAAACGCGGTCGAGGGATTTGCATCGATTGCGCGGCGCGGTCAGTCGCCTCATTTGCTGATGGGTGAGCACGATGCGGTGCAGCGCTTCTGGAGCTATTACGCAGATCACGCACAGTCTCCGCGTCACGTTTGTCCAGTGCTTTTCCTGCAACGCACGGAACAGTTCCAATCACGACAAGATGTTCCCGGACTTCGTCTCGCCGTTCCTGAAGATCTCGAGTTCGTCGTCGGCGCGCAAGCGGCGATGGTGCTCGAAACGAGTGGTGTCGATCCGTTGCAAAAAGATCCGATCGGGTTCCGACAGCGTTATCTCCGTCGCATCGACAACAATCGCGTGTGGGTTTTGATTAAGAACCGCCGTCTGATGTTCAAGTTGGACGTCATCACCAGCACGCCTGAAGCCAGTTACATCGAAGGCGTTTACGTGAGCGCCGAAGAAAGAGGTAAGGGACTCGGACAGAGTTGTCTTACTGAAGTCGGTCGCAGGTTGATGGAGCACACGAAGGCCATCAACTTGTTTGTCGAAAATGAAGACGCGCGGACCACAGCGTTTTATTTGAGACTCGGCTTCAACATCGCCGGCCATTACGATCTCCTCTATTTCTAAGTCCCATACACTCACTCATAACCGGATGGGCAAACAGAGGTTCATCAATCGCTACATGTGGCTGGTCGTCGCTGCCGGCTCGGCGATGTTCGTCTATTCGCTCTTTACATTCCCATTTGCGAAGCTCGACTTTCGCTTCTGCCTGTTGTTGTCGCTCACGATCCTCATCAGCTCTCGCATCGCCATCAAAGTCCCGCGCGTGAACACCACGATCACCGTGGCGGACAGCTTTGTCTTCCTGACCCTGCTGCTTTATGGACCAGAAGCGGCGGTAGTAGTTGCTGCGGCAGACGGGTTGAGCGCAGGACTACATCTGAGCAAGCGCTGGGTCACGGTCCTCTTCAACGCGGCAGCGGCAGCGTCCGCGGCTTTCGCCACCGGCGTCGTCGCACGCCTACTCTTCGGCACGGATTTTCATCTTGCGACGCAGTCTCTTTCGAGCGCAGTTATTATCCTGAGTGTTATAGCTATCAGCCAGTATGTATCTCAAACCTGGCTCGTCGCGATCTGTCTCGCCTGTAAAAATGATCGACCACTCTGGCAGACGTGGACCAGGGATTACCTTTGGTCGTCGCTGACTTATTTCGTCGGCGCCTTTGTAGCAGGCAGCATTATCAAGCTGGAAACGTCGATCAGCTTTTACGCCGTACTCGCGCCGCTTCCAATCATCTCGATCATCTACTTCACGTACGAGAAGTATCTCGAAGACATTCGCGCCACCGCCGCGCAGGCTGAGCGCGCTGAACGCGAGCGCGCCGAGGCCGAGCATGCGCGCGCGGAAGCCGAGCGCCTGCGCGCCGAACAAGCCGAGCGACACGTTGAAGAGCTCAATCGCTACGTCGAGAAGCTGGAAAGCGCGGGCAGGGAACTGGAAGAGAGTCGCGAACACTTTCGCCACGCCGCTTTTCACGATGCGTTAACCGGATTGCCCAATCGATCTTTGTTCACCGATCACCTGCGTGTTGCGTTGCGTCGTGCGCACCAGAATGAGAAGTATCTGTTTAGCGTGCTCTTCCTCGACCTGGATCGTTTCAAAAACATCAACGACAGCCTGGGCCACCCGTGCGGTGATGAATTGCTGATACTCGTCGCGCGTCGTCTGGAAGCATGTATCAGACAAACAGACATGGTCGCGCGTTTTGGTGGTGACGAATTCGCGATCCTGCTCGACGCGATGCAGGATCCATCAGACGCTTTACGCGTCGCGGAAAAGGTACAACAAACGATCTCGCTGCCTTTCAGACTCGCCAGTCACGAAGCGATCACGACTGCGAGTATCGGCGTCGCGCTCAGCACCTCGGGCTATACAGAAGCGGAAGACATTATTCGTGATGCAGATACCGCGATGTATCGCGCGAAGGATCAGGGCAAAGCGCGTTATGAAATCTTTGATACCGCGATGCACACGCGCGCCGTCACGCTCCTGCGGCTTGAAAGCGACCTGCGTCGTGCGCTCGAAAAAGACGAGTTGTGTGTCTATTACCAGCCGATTGTCTCCCTCGTGAGCAGGGAATTGCACGGCTTCGAAGCACTCGTGCGTTGGCAACATCCCGAACGCGGGCTCATTCCACCAGACGATTTTATTCCCCTCGCAGAAGAGACGGGGCTGATCCTGCCGATCGGTCTCCGCGTATTACGTGACGCGTGTCACCAGTTACGAAAGTGGCAACAACACTCGTTGTCGAATCGCGATCTGATCATGAGTGTGAATCTCTCCGGCAAGCAGCTCATGCAGCCTGATCTGATTGCACGAATTGAAGAAGTGTTACACGAGTCGCAGATCAATCCGTGGCACTTGAAGCTGGAGATTACCGAGACGGTCGTGATGGAGAATCCGGAGTTGGCGGCGGTCACGCTTGCGAAGCTCCGCGGTCTCGGCGTGCGCTTGAGCATCGACGATTTCGGCACCGGGTATTCGTCGTTGAGTTATCTCAACCGTTTCCCGGTCGACACGTTGAAGATCGATCGTTCGTTCGTCACCAGTATGAATGAAGCTGATGAGAATCTTCAGATCGTGAAGACCATCATCACGCTGGCCGGCAATCTCGGTATGCAGGTTGTTGCTGAAGGTGTCGAGACTGAGGAGCAGTTGGATCAGCTTAGATCACTGAAGTGCCAGTATGGTCAGGGCTTCTACTTCTCCAAACCCCTCGCCGGGCTCGACGTCGACCTCTTTATCCTCAACGCTGACCCACTCGCCATAACCGATCTCGCCGTCGTCGACTTCGCAATGTAGGTTTAGCCACAGATTTACACGGATCTGTTCGGCTGCAAGAATCGATTAAGAGTTTTAGCTACAAAAGGCACAAGAAGCACAAAAGATTCCGTCTTAATTCTTTTGTGCGTCTTGTGCCTTTTGTGGCTAATTTTCCTGACGAGTCTTGACATTCAAATGCGTTGCGTGTGCAATCAGGGCCGCTGATCTTTACCTCACACCGCGAACACAATGATTAAGTTGTTTCGGGCGGTTTCCGTTGCGGAACTGTCCGATCTAATCAACTCAGGTAGGTTTCAATCTGCCCCGAACTCACTCGAGGGTAAGTTTTTCGCTGTCACAATCGAAGATGCTGAACAGTGGGGGCAGTGGTTTTATGGAGATGTTAAATTCCACATTGTTGCCGCCGAACTCCCGAAAGAGATTATCGAAAAATTCTTGCCCTGGCCTCATCTTGATGGCATAGGCCGGCCTGGTTTGCTGAGCTATCTGACTTAGAAAGTGCGATAATAAGCATCGTCAAATGAAGGTTAAGGCTAGAATCTGTTGGCTTGCACCCGAAGCTGGTGGCCGCGAGGCGCCACCAAGTGGACCTCTGTATTCCACAGTTGCTAAGTTCAACGACGCAAATGGAGAGGGGAAGGATGGCGCCTGGAGTCTTGTTGTAGAACTATGCGGGCCAACTGATTTTTCGCAGTGCACCATTGCTGAGGTGCGTTTTCTTAGTCCTCAAGGCCCCTCCGAGTTTCTTCGCCCCGGAATCCAGTTCGAACTCCTTGAAGGTCGACGAACGGTCGCGACTGGCACGATCCTTAGTTAAGCCACAAAGCACAAGTTTTCCTGATTCACTTTTGTGCTTCTTGTGCCTTTTGTGGCGGAACTTCTGTGACGTGGGGCGGCATGTGGGTCTCGAACCCACGACCTCCAGATCCACAATCTGGCGCTCTAACCTACTGAGCTAATGCCGCCACAAAATTGGTGTGTAAGTGCCCCCGGCAGGACTCGAACCTGCGGCCCTCTGCTTAGCTTCCAGCATCAGGCTTTCCCTGACCGCCCGTCAAAGCTGGGGTTGCTGGCTGGACTATATCTTGGACGTCTCAGTCCCGACCCGTATAGTCTCTGAGGATCCCTCGACGCGAAATCGGCGCGCAGGTTTCCTGCGGATTACCCAATCCTCACGGCTTGTTACTTGGACCACCGACTGATCGAAGTACCGGAGGCTCTCAGGGCGTCCCCGCATACAGGGTCGTCCACTCAATGGGTTCCGACCGCACATTCCCCATTAAGGCTCCAACAAGGCAGATGCTCTATCCGCTGAGCTACAGGGGCACATTCAAAAGCGCTGGCATGTTAGCACGTCGAAGACGTGTGTCAACCGTACGTGTAAAGGGTTTAAATACAAACAAAAAGAGATCGCCCGGTGGGGGCGACCTCTTTTGAAAATAGACAAAGATACTGCTTACGCCGCGCGCGATTCTTTGGTCTCAGCAAACACGCGACGGCCGTTCAGCGCATCGTCGATGATCTCGCGCACTGCCGAAGTCTCTGGGTTGACGTCCATTCGGTCGCACGCTTTCAGATGTCTAACGATACCTTCTGTAGCTATCTCGAGCGCCAGGCCATTGAGCTTCGAAAAACGACGTGCCTGGATGTGATCGATTCTCATAAGCCGCTCATTCAGCGGCAGGTGTGTATCAAAAGTCACGATTGCCTTCACTCCTCCATATAAGATCTCTCGTCTCAAATGTATAAACTATAGATGCTTAGCCGACCACCTTAGATGCAGCCTTCGACCGCAGAACAAGGCTTTGGATTCAGGGTAAAACCCCAAAAACAAACATTGCAATGTACACATTGCCGCAGGGGTGTTCAGCGAAACGTTAGAGTATAGCGAAGGAGCGAAAATACGTCCAGATATTTCTTCTTGAGGTAGTGCCCTGATTTCAACTCTGCGTAGTCTCTGCGTCCTCCGCGCCTCTGCGGTAAAAGGACGCGCCAAAACATGTAAAGCGCAGAGGCGCAGAGGACGCAGAGATTACGCAGAGATTCGTTAAAACCGTTTAACGACTGGTTGGAACAGACAAAGGCGCCGCCCAACTGCTTGAGGTGGTAGGCGGCGCCTTTGGTTGAAAAATAAAAAGTGCCTGGCGTTTACTTTTTTGGAAGAACAGTATCTTTCATTCCCTTGCCAACTCGAAACTTCAACGTGGTCTTGGCTGGGATTTGGATCGTTTCGCCGGTCGCCGGGTTGCGGCCTTCACGGGCTTTTCGCTCGGATTTTACGAGCTTTCCGAATCCGGGGAGAACAAACTCACCGTTAGATTTCACTTCACGCGCGGCCAGGTTATACAGCTCCTCGAAGAATTCCTTGACTTGGGCTCGCTTCATTCCTGTGGATTCAGAGAAGTGGTTGATAACTTCCGATTGGGTCATGCGCTTCTTGCCTGCAGCGGCTTTGGTCGCCATAGTCTGGTGTAACACCTCCAACGAGAACTAGAATCGTAAAACAGTCGGAATTGATATATCACACTCAAGCGGCAAAGTCTTCAAGAAAACCAGCATTTCTTTAGGTTTTTTGAGGGAATTCGGGGAACCCGGCCTCGAGGAAAATGGCCCTTCGCGGGCCACCTAAACTGGTTCGCAACAAAATCTGCCTCGGCGGCGTTTCACTTGTGGCCAGCGTCTACTGTCGAATCCCGAAAAACTGAACACGAATCCAGCCAGTGGGAGGAAGCTATGAAGAAGTCTTTCACTATCGTGATCACGCTCTTAATTGTTGCATCCAGTGCTGTTGCACAGAGTCTCACCACCGAGTCGTACGCAAAGGCAAAGGCAGTTTTGGATCGCTCGGTCGCGGCCTATGGAGGCACAGAAGAATTGAACGCAATTGCCAACGTCTCATTGAAGATCGCTGGCGAATCAGTGCACCGGAACCAGAGCCGCCGTCCGGGAGACCTCGATCGGACGCCTTACACTGCCGATTTGTTGATAGATTTAAAAAACTCCAGGATGAGGCAAACGCAGAAGGGCCAGTATCCCGGTGGATTTAACTGGAACAACGGCTTCGTCATTGACGGCGGCAACCGGACCGGCTTTGACTTGATTCGAAATACCTCGGCGCCGCCGAGCCCAACGACTCCCGCGGCCTTCAAAGGGAATAGTCGCTGGTTACCGCAACTCGTCCTGTTGAATGTGTTGGAACGCGCCCAGTCGCTGCGTTATCTCGGCAAGGCCGATTACGACAAACGACCTCATGAAGTCGTCGACTACGTAACTAACGACGGTGCTCGTCTCACGCTCTACATCGATCAGCAAACCGGCTTGCTCTCAAAATACGAGACGCTGGTCACCGATCCGTTCTCAGGCGACTCGCTTTTCGAAACGCGCTTCGATGGACAACGCAAGGTCGGTAAATACATCGTTCCTGCTCGTCGTGTGAACGCTTTGAACGGCGATGTCACAAACGACTTTGGCCTCGCAGAGGTGGCGTTCAATATCGAGCTCACACCCGAGCGTTTCAAAGTGCCTGATGGCATGCGTGCGATCACCTTTCCCACGCCCACACCAGTAACCAAACACGCTGACAAGATCTACACGACGAACGCCGCCGGGTATAACGTCTTATTTGTCGACTTCAACGATTACATTTTCGTGATGGAGACTCCCGGAAGCGATCGTGTCTCATTGCAAGCCATCGAGCAGATCAAAAAGACGATTCCAAACAAGCCGATCAAGTACGTCGCGGTGACGCATCATCACGACGATCACGCGGGGGGCATTCGCACGTACATGGCAGAAGGTGCGACTCTGATCGTTGCTCCCAGTGAAGCAGCGTTCTTCAAGAAGGTGAGTGCGGTACGTTTCAGTGCTGATCCGGACACGCTCACTCGTAATCCACGAGAGCCTAAGTTTGAACCGCTGCAAAACGGAAAGCGCGTGCTCACGGATGGGACCACGACTGTCGAGCTTTACGACATCGGCAAAGGACCGCATACGGAAGAGATGCTCGTTGCTTACTTTCCTGCTCAGAAGTTCATCTACCAGGGCGATCTACTGAACCGGCCTGCAAACGGCGACTATCCGATCGCGAATGACACTTCGGTCCATTTTCTCAACTGGATCGACTCGAAGAAACTCGCAGTCGAAATGACGATACCTGTGCATGGCACACCCACCACGATGGCAGAGTTTCGTAAGGCGGTTGAGGAGATGAAGGTGAAAGCGAACTAAATCCTTCGTCGATCCGTGTTATCTGTGGCTTGTTTTAGCCGCGGATAACACGGATCAGGGCTGAAACTCTATCCTATGTAAGGTAGCGGACATAGTGTTATACTCCCGCCTAAATGTCAGTTCGCTGCATTACGTATGCAATTACTCAAAAACAAACCCTTACGGAATCTTGGTGTCTACAAACTTCACGATCAGACGTTTATTCTTTTGAAGCGCTCAGAGGAGTTGTCCTTCCTTTTTAGCTCGGAACACTGGTATCTCCACGGGCCCGTCGATTATCGCGTCAGTCACGGCGAGATCTACTGCCACGGCGATCTCACGTCGTGGACTGATGAAGACTTAATAGACATGGGAACTAATGCGAAGCCGATAATTCTTTCAACCCTCCTTAATGGGAGAAAGATATGAGGCATTCAGCATTCGTCTGAGGCCTCTTTCCTTGAAAGCGCAACGAGAAAAGAAGCGCCAACGGCGCAAGATATAAAAGCCCAGGGCAAGCGCGAAGCGTGTCGCCCTGGGTTAAGCACGAGCACGCGAGTTCAAGGCCTGAAAGGCCGAAATACACAAGCAAGGTATTACCCCTTTCAGGGCTGGAACATTGTGATTGCTGTTACCAGGGGCGACGCGCTCCGCTTCGCTTCGCGCTTGCCCCTGGCTGTCATATTCCGCGCCGTTGGCGCGCCGTTCCAACTTTCGAGGCAAAGCTTCAGCGCTTCAACGATGCGTCTGTGACGACGGAGTAAGATCGACGGGGAACCCCGCGCCACCGGCTATCACGCCCGCCACGCATTTGCAGGCTGCTGCGATGTGGACTGCCGCGCGTGCGCCGCCGGAAAAACCAGTCGCATACGCGCGCTCATCGTCGATTGCAAACCGCTGATGAGTATCGGTCAGCATCGCGTTCCACGCATTCACGACAACGTTCCACGGACCATTGCGTGAATTGTTTGAGCCAAGCACGATCCACCCGTACTTCTCCGCCGCCTCTTTAAAACGCTCAACGGGCACGCGGCCTCGCGCACCCGGGTCAAGGGCGTATAGCACCGGCCACTTCCGATCCGGCGTGTAGTTTGAAGGGAGATAGAGCGCGTAACTCTGCGACGAATCGTTGAGCGCTGCGATTCTCTCAACGACCTGGCCTCGTGGGATCGAGTCTGTTTGTGCGATCGCGTGTACGGTTGAGTGTGCGATTAAGACGACCAACACACTCAAGCGCACGTATGAAGAAAGAATCATCACGAGAATTGCGCAACGATGAACAGGCTGCCACCGATCGCAACCAGGTCTTCAAGCAAAGCAATGTTGAAATCTGGCTGCGGCAGGGACTTTACGAGCCAGCCGCGCGCCTGATAGCCGGCGAAACAACCGACGATTCCTCCGAGCACTCCCAGCCCCGCACCAACGAACGCCGACTTTCCACCGCCAACAGAAACGCATGCGCCGGTGAACCCACCGGTCACGATGCGAGCGGTAAGTCCTGGAGGAGCAGTGCGGCTCGGGGTCTTCGGCAGCTTATCGAAAATGATTTCTGAGATGGCTAACACGCTCAGAATTATTACCGCCGGAAGCGAGCCGATGAGAGACAGTCGCCCCGAAACATTGAGCCAACCGAGGTACACGGCCCACGCGACCGCCGCAGGTGGCGTAAGCGACCGCAACCCGGCGAAGAGTCCGATTAGAAATGCGAATAACAGCGTCATCTATCTCCTCGCGGAACATCAAACACATTGTCATTAACTGAGGAATCGATTTTGATCTCACTAAATCTGCGGATCACCGTGTCGTACGAAGAGACGTCCGATGTACGAATGTGGAAGGAAGGCTTTATGCCGCTCACGTCTCGGATACTCGCTGAAATCCCATTGCACGTTAAGTGGTCCAGCACCGTGTTGGTCCATTAACTCTCCGCAAGAGAAGTCCGCTCTCTACATCATACGAGTTTGTTTCCAGAATCCAGATTTGACGAGTGGCCTTCTTGTTTTAGATCAGTATCGCTCGCGAACTCGAACATCGATTGAGAAGTTCATTTTTGGCCGTGAGGAAGAGCGCGAGGCGATAGCCTGGATCAAATCTCGTTTCCTCGCTGAATTCGGATTCGGATTTTTCGCGCCGAGTAAAGCGTTCCTGGCTCTAAGCATTCGAGATTCGATGCAAAGGTCGTGAGCTTCCAATAGCAACGCGCTTGAATACGTTCTGAGATTTACAGACTTCTCGTAGAGTTCTTGCTCATTACTCCAGTGGGTCATTTGATGCACCTATGCTTCACGTGTAAGTCGATACGTCTCGGATGTAAGGGTACTGCGCGACTCTCTCACGTAGCTGAGTCTAACTCCCGACGCGCGCCAAAATTGATGTCACCGAATTTTACCATGTGTATGCCGGGGCACAAGTCGGCTTCTCAATGCGACCACCTCACAATTGGCATAAATGAAATTCAATCAATCGAATCGAATGCTTGACCTATCAATTATTGACTAATAAACTGACTCGCGCTGATCACGAAGAGAGAAATACCTGGAGCAAACGGCATAAGTGGCCTTGCTGTCAGCGGAAGCTGAGAACCTTGTTCAAGGACTCTTTGCGCGCTTCCATATCAACGGTCAGCAGGACAACGTTTTGAGAACTCTGCGCGGGAACTGGACCCAGACAGCTTCCCATACGAGAAACTAAAATTCCTGGCGTTTTCAGGAAGACTTCGCGGACATCCTTCAGCAAGCGTGTCTTAAGGCTATTAAGGGCGCCGAAAAGGTGTTGTTTCGTCCTTTCGCCCGTCTTTCCCCATCGTCCTCGTTGAACTTACCCCTGGAGAGCATGATCGTTCGCCGCGACTTTTGCCCGTTTGAATAGTTGCCTGTCGAAAGGACGGAGATGACAATGAAACGCATTTTGGGGTGGACTTCAAGCAAGTCCTTTCTCTCTCTTGCCCTCCTGCTAAGTATTTCGGTTTGGGCCGGTGCAACATGGAGCCGATCACAGCGGCCACGTCATCACGCCGCCCAGCTACCGGACATCGTTGGGCAGACCTCGAACGAGGCCACTACTCAGCCAGGTACAGCCACGAAGGCGCGGCTTAGCGAACTGTATGGACAACTACCGTTAAGCTTTGAGGCTAACGTGGGCCAGACTGATCCTCGGGTCGAGTTCATTTCGCGCGGCAGTGGCTACACATTATTGTTAACACCCCGCGAAGCGGTGCTGGCCCTGCGCGCAGCGTCACCGTCACACACGACGGGTAACGCACAGGATCACCGCGAGTCAGGGGCCGTCGTGCGCATGAAATTCGTCGGTAGCGAAGCGAAGCCGAGGGTGACTGCGCAGGAGGAACTCCCTGGCAAAGTCAATTACCTCATCGGTAGCGATCCCACACGGTGGCGCAGTGGAGTTTCGACCTATGCGAAAGTCACTTACCAGAATTTGTATACCGGAGTGGACCTCGTTTATTACGGCAACCAACAGCAACTGGAGTATGACTTCGTCGTGCGCCCCGGCACTGATCCAAACATCATTGCCCTTAGCTTCGAGGGCACCGACGGGCTGAAAGTTGATGCTCAGGGCGAGCTGGTGCTGCACGCCCGTGGCGTCGAGATCCGGCAGCGGAAGCCCTTGATCTACCAGGAAGTGGACGGCGTGCGGCGCGAAGTCGCCGGCAGCTACAAACTCAAAGACAGGAATACCGTAGGTTTTGAGTTAGCAGACTATGATGCGAGTCGGCCGCTGGTGATTGATCCGGTGCTCGTTTACTCCACTTTCCTCGGCGGTAGTACGAATGACGAGGGCCGGGACATAGCCGTGGACGCCGCGGGGAATGCTTATGTGACAGGCAGCACTCAGCAATTGATCTTTCCGATCGACTTCCCGACGACGGTCGGCGCGTTCGACACCACGCACAACGGCAGTCACGACGCTTTCGTCACGAAGCTCAACCCGGCCGGCACGGCGCTCGTCTATTCCACTTTCCTCGGCGGCTCTAATGATGATCACGGGAGAGGGATTGCGGTAGACAGCTCCGGCAGCGCGTACGTGACTGGTATCACTGGCTCACCCAACTTTCCAACAACGGTGGGCGCCTTCGACACGACGCTTAACGCCCTTGGCACCTTTGACGTCTTCGTCACGAAGCTCAACCCCTCGGGCTCGGCGCTCGTTTACTCCACTTTCCTCGGCGGCGCTAATACTGAATCAGGCAATGGCATTGCCGTGGACACCTCCGGCAGCGCTTATGTGACGGGCGACACTGGGTCAGTCGACTTTCCGACGACTGCCGGCGCCTTCGACACGACGCACGACACCGATGCTGACGCCTTCGTGACGAAGCTCAACCCTGCAGGCACGGCGCTCGTGTACTCCACTTTCCTCGGGGGATTTGATACAGACTCCGGAACTGCCATTGTCGTGGACGCCTTCGGCAATGCTTACGTGACGGGCTTCACTGGTTCAATCAACTATCCGACGACTGTTGGCGCGTTCGACACCACGCAAAACGGCCAGTTCCGGTTTGACGCTTTCGTGACGAAGCTGAACGTGTCCGGCTCGGCGCTTGTCTACTCCACTTTCCTCGGTGGCACTGGCCCCGAGCTCGCACATGGGATTGCCGTGGACACGTCCGGCAACGCGTACGTGACAGGCAGCACTAGTTCGGTCGACTTTCCGACAACCGTTGGCGCCTTCGACACCACGCGTGACGTGAACTCCTCCGACGCGTTCGTGACGAAGCTCAACCCGTCCGGTTCGGCGCTCGTCTACTCCACTTACCTCGGAGGCAGTGAGTTGGAAGAGGGCAATGACATCGCCGTGGACTCCACCGGCAGTGCTTATGTGACGGGCTTCACTCTATCGGCCAACTTTCCGATAACTGCTGACGCCTTCGATACCACGCAGAGTTCCTCCGAGGTCTTTGTGACGAAGCTCAACCCGTCAGGTTCGGCGCTCGTCTACTCCTCTTTTCTCGGTGGCGATATTGAAGACCTCGCATTCGGCATTGCCGTGGACACCTTCGGCAATGCTTACGTAACGGGCTTCACATTTTCACACATCAACTTTCCGACGACTGTTGGGGCCTTCAACCCCACGCATCATGTCGGCACATCCGACGTTTTCGTGACGAAGATCGGCACCAGCATCAGCGGTCTTCCAGCGACACTAACCTTGAACCCGGCCACGGCTGAGAACCCGGTCGATGCACAGCACTGTGTGACAGCTACCGTGCAGGACGCGTCACAAAATGCTGTCGCTAATGTAGTCGTTCGCTTTCAGGTGACTGGCTCAGTCAACACCAGCGGTTCGGCAACGACTGATCCCAGCGGAGCAGCCACTTTCTGCTACATTGGTCCACCGCTGCCCGGTGCAGACTCAATCAATGCGTTTGCAGATACCGATAACGATAACGTGCAGGATCCCGGCGAGCCGAGCGGCGTGGCGGAGAAAAACTGGGTCCTGCCCGTATCCACTCCGCTCTGCGAGATCAGTAATGGTGGATGGATCATCGCGGCGAATGGCGACCGTGCCACCTTTGGCGGAAACGCAAAAGCGAACGCGAGTGGAGAAACTCAAGGACAGCAGGAATATCTGGACCATGGACCAACGCAACGCCTGAAGATGCAGTCAATCAACGTGCTGGCGATTGTATGCGACGGCTCGACGCGGGCCAGCATCTTTGGCCAAGCGACGATCGACGGATCAGGTGTGTTGAATTACCGCATCAATGTGCAGGACCTGGGCAAAGGGCCAGACACGTACCAGTTGCTCATCGACGGCTACAACTCAGGTGAGCAGATACTGCGCGGCGGCAACATCCAACTCCGCCGCAGATAGCGTTTGTTGTCGAAATCGTGAGGGACCTCCAATCGATCCTCGTGACCTGATAACCTTGCGCGTCGATAAGAAATCTTTAACTCGGTTTATTTGATCATGCCTTCTTCACCGCCGAAGTTCCGGTGTATCATCAGGGACCATCGTCGCAAAAGAGGTGTAAGTCAATCAGCGCCCACTCCGGCCTGTACTCATGAACGCGTATCGGATCTCTCATTACACGATTCTGGCCAAGCTCGGCGCGGGCGGGATGGGTGAGGTTTACAAAGCTCACGACACCATTCTCGACCGTCCGGTGGCTCTGAAGATCCTCCCACTCGAGTTGGCGGAAAATGCCGATCGACTGCGGCGCTTTATTCAGGAAGCAAAATCGGCCTCGGCGTTAAATCATCCGCACATTATCACCATCTATGAGGTGGGCGAAGCGAGGGCCGAATTTGTCGAAGCCAAGCCCGGAGCCAAAGATACCAGTGCCTCCACGGGTGACCTTGTTTCGGTGGCCCGCGAAACGCCGATTCAGTACATCGCGATGGAGTTCATCGAAGGTGAGACCCTGACCGCGAAAATCCATCGGGATCAAACCAATCTGCGAAAGCTACTCGAATATCTGGTGCAAACGGCTGATGGGTTAACCAAAGCGCATGCGGCCGGGATCGTCCATCGCGATCTCAAACCCGACAACGTCATGATCACTGGCGATGGTTACGCGAAGATCCTCGATTTCGGACTGGCGAAGCTGGTTGAACCGCCACCAGCAAACACCGGACAGGATTCGGATGAGGTTGCCACCGCGATCCTGAACCGGAGCCAGCCTGGCGCGGTCATGGGAACCATCGGTTACATGTCGCCCGAACAGGCGCTCGGCCGCGCTGTCGATCAGCGGTCGGACATTTTTGCTTTCGGATGCATTCTTTACGAAATGGTCACCGGCCAAAAGCCATTCGCAGGGAGTTCCATGATCGACAGCCTGCACAAAATCATCTACATGCAGGCCGCTCCGGTTAAAGACTTCAATCACAACTGTCCCTATGAGCTTCAGCGGATTATTCGCCGCTGCCTGGCCAAAGACCCGGAAGACCGCTATCAGCGAATGAAAGACATCGCCATCGATCTTCGTGATTTTTTAGAAGAGAGCAAGGCTGTTTCAAATTCCGCCGTTTACTCAGGGACGTTGAGTCAGCCTCAATCGAGTAATGAAATGCTGCTCGACGCGGCGGTAGCTGAGACTCAACTGGATGAGTCTTCTCCGGCAGTTCTGCAATTGAGTCGTTTCTCAAAAGCCAGTGTAGCGCTGGCCATTCTGGGGCTGATTGCAGCCATCGCACTGTGGCCACTCTATCAACGCGGGAACATTGGATCCGAGCTCAAAATCGACTACTCGAAAGAGGCCGCCATGAGCAAGGCCCGCGAGGTGGTGAACGGTCTGGGCTATAACGCGAACAATCTGCAGGTGGCGGGGCGTTTCATCGGAACTGGTTTTGACCTCAAATATCTGGCCAACAAAGAAGGACACGGTGCAGCTCGACAGGCTGTGCGTGAGGGCAAGACAGGGGTCTGGCAGTTTATGTTCGCGCGTACCAGTGACGATGCGTCCGGAAGTGTTTTCAGTACCAATCCGCGACCCGGACAAGTGTTGGTCACGATTAGTCCGCAGGGACAGGTGATGAGTTTTAACACCGCGGCTGAGGAATCAGGTGATGTCACCGCGGCGGATCAAAACCAGGTAGTTTCGCTGGCCACCGAGCAGGCGCGAAGATGGCTCTCGTTCGAACCGGCAGGTTATGACATCGAAGTTGTTCCGCGCTCATCTCCACCCGGACTGACAGAGGTGACGTGGCGCAATCCAACGCCGGTCCTCGGTCACAAAGAAACTGTTCGCGCCAATATCCAGGGAACCAAAGTCACGAGACTAAGCCGGCAGTTCGACGCTCCTCAATCAGTTAAAGAGGCGAGTGCGTTCGCTGACACGGTTAGCAATGCGCGCACGGCTCTGGTGATTCTGGCTGTCGCTGGTATGTATGTCTTCGGAGTGGTGTTCCTGATTTATGGAAAACGCTGGCAGGCGTTCGGACGAAAGATTTCGATTGCTGCGGCGCTGTTGATCGGTCTGGGTTGTTTTTCACTATTCTATTTCCAGGCATCGAGTTCCGGGAACCCGCTGTTTCAGTTTCTGACCGCGCTCGTGGGTACGCTGTTGTTAAGTGTCGCATTTTTTCCGAGCGGTGCCGGCTTTTTTGAATGGCTGCGCGTCTACAATCCGGCCCGCTTGTTTGCCTTTGAGCAAATCATCGAGCGTCGTTTCTTCTCTCAGTCTGCGTCTTCAGCGCTGGTTCACGGAGTACTCGGTGGGGCGCTGTTGCTGGGGCTATCCGAAGCCGAAGGTTTTATAGCGAGTCGAGCTGGCGCCGCTCCTTCTTTCGGTGCAGAGACCGAAATGATCAACAGCGGCTGGCCCATCATTACGGGAATTGCTTTTTCGTTCATGATCGGACTCATCTTCGCGGGTGGAATCGTTCTTTTGGTTGAGTTCAGCGAGAGGGTGGTAGGGCACGGAGTGCTGGCCTCGATTGTGCCGGCGCTGCTGATTGCGATTGCCATGACTTCATACCTTGAGCCGCGCTGGATTTTGATTGGCTTAAGCTTTCTGAGCAGCCTGGTAACTTGTCTGTTAGTTATTCATCTCTATCGAAGATACGGTTTCGCGACTGTCTGGTTGGCCCTGAGTGTGAGTCTGATGCTGGCCGCTGCACTTCGCTCTCATTATTTGAAGGATCCTGGTTTTGTCTGGCAATCGAACCTTTTGCTGATCCTGGTTGCCCTGCTACTGGTCGCTGGAATATGGGGCTATACCCGCACACGTTTGCGCCGGACACTAAGCGCGCTTGCTGTGAATCGGGGGTGATTCTCCGCGCGATTTATTGGTCGGGGCGAGAGGATTCGAACCTCCGACCTCTCGGTCCCAAACCGAGCGCACTACCAGGCTGTGCTACGCCCCGAAGGTTGAGCGGGCATTCTAAGAGCCGCGTTCAACAGGGTCAAGCTGGGACAATCATTGGACAGGATTACAGGATTAGCACGATTTGCAGGAGGCCAGAAAGATTTTGGTGTTGAATAGGGCGCGGGCACGATGGCTGATGAGGTTTTTGATGGTGTCCGGGAGTTCCGCGAAGGTTTGGGAGTAGCCGTCAGGGATGAAGAGGGGGTCGTAGCCGAAACCGTTGGTGCCGCGCGGCGCACGGGTGATTGTGCCGTCGCAAATGCCTTCAGAGACGGCCAGAACTTCGCCGTCCGGACTCGCGATCGCCACCACTGAGACGAAACGCGCGCGGCGGTCATCACCTGTCAGTTCGGAAAGAAGTAAGGAGCGGCGATCGGCGTCCGTAGCGTTCGCGCCGGCATAGCGAGCGGAGAACACGCCCGGCGCGCCACCGAGCGCCGCGACTTCCAAGCCTGAATCATCAGCGAGCGCGCATAATTCTGTGGCCGAAGCGTAGAAAGAAGCCTTCGCGATCGCGTTCTCGGCAAAGGTCGTGAAGTTTTCCTCCGCTTCACCAACATCCGGAAACTCCTGGAGCGAAGAGAAGGACCAACCCGTATCAGCAAGAATGCTCTTGATCTCGACCACCTTGCCCGGATTGCGAGTGCCAAGTAACAACGTGCGCATAGTTATCGATTGCCGTCAGGCTGAAGCAGCCCAACGATCGTGCTGAACTGTCCAAACGCGGAGCGGGTCGTACGCTCGATGCCGAACGCGTTCAAGCGCGTCTCTGTCGACGCAAACCCTACGCGTCGCAGAGTATCCTGAAGCTTTGTGACTTCATCGTTCGAGAGCTGTCGTCCCTGTAACGTCAGGAGCGTCGAGATGAAGTTGTTAACACGAGCCTCGTCGTTGGCATAAGTGACGATCGGCGCCGAGCTCTGCTGCGCTGACTGCTGCAACTCTTTCTTATGACTGGCAGCACTCTGTCGCAGCGCTTCGAGACCGGCCCGCATGTTTTCAGTCTTGCCTAACAACACGTAGCCATCCGCAAAGACAGCCGTGAACTCTTTACCCTCAGCAGGGTTCGATTCCAGCCCCGCAAGGATCTGACCTTTATCACCCTTGAAGACTTCTCCGGCCAGCGAGCGCCTTAATCGTTCTTCATCACTCACACGCGCAACGAGAATCGATCCTTCAGCGCCGTGTGAAGGCTTCAATGTCAGTAAGGGCGGACTAAGCGCGGGCAACACTTCCTTCGGATTCTCGATCCCGTAAATCGCCAGGCTCGATCGCAGTAACTCGCCAAACAACACCGCGGGCACAGCATCGAGCTTGAATGATACGGCTGAGTCGAGCGAGTTCCAGGCTGTCGCCGGCGCCTTGTTGCGATAGATCGTCAACGACTCAAAACCTTCAGGCACGAGTTTCCAGAAGTTCTCATCTCGTTCCGCAGTCTCAAACGCCGGCTGCAAACGCGAGACGACACCAGGCTCGAGCGAGAACAAAAATCGATCTTCAATTCCATGAGACGACGGCGATGCGGTCCAGGCGACACCACGCAGCACCTTGCCCGCACTCACCGCCAGTAACTTCTCCAAACTCTGATTACCCGGCGCCTGGCGCATGAGCAAAGGCGCGGCCCACGAGAAAAGCTTCGCCGAATTCGCGGGCGAGATGTAACCGAAACCGAGCGTGTTATTCGACTCGACATGCGAACGAACTTTCACCAGCTCAGTGTCTGTGTGAATGCTCGGACGCACACCACGACGCACTTCCAAACAACTGCGCACCGCATTGTCAGAGTTGCCAATCACGACTAGCGTGCCATCAACGGCACCTACGATCTTGCGCTCGCCTCCCGCGATCGAACATTCGATGTATTCAGCATCGGCACTGCGTTCGCTGCACATCGACGCTCCGTAAACAAAGTTCGCGAGGTGCTTAACAGCTTCGACGACGGCGCCCCGAGTGCGCCAGCGCGACGTGTGAGTCTCGGCGATGATAGCGACTTCCGGACGGACTTTCAGCGTGTCGGCTTCTTCAGAAGTGGTCAGGTCGACAACGACGAGCGCGATCTGCGCACGCGCGAGAAGCACCGCGGGCAGTGGTCCAATACCCGCGCGCGCCGCAGCGTTCATGAAGCGGTTTTGAGTTGCTGGTTTGCCACCGGCTGCCTCCCAGACTTCGTTGCTCTGAATCGCCTGGGCTACCGCGGCGAGGTTGTTGAACTCGACGTAGACGATGGAATTGGCCGGTGCGTAGTCGGCCATGTCGACGCGTCCAGGCATGCTCCACCAGAGCCAAACAGCGAAAAGCAGGATTGCAAGAAGAACTAAAGCAAGCAGGGGGCGCAGAAACTTCATTGCCGGAATCGTGCCACAAAAAGGCACAAAATGCACAAATGGTTTCTGTGCTTTTTGTGCCTTTTTGTGGCTTGTGTTAACTTTGCGCGCTTGGTACATCCGCCTATGACCTATCGCGCACTGTCCGCCCAGGCCCTCGCTGAAGAGGACTACGATGCTTTCCTAAGCGAGTTACAAAAGTCTCTGACAGACGGAAAAAGAGATCCCAACGAAGTCGTGTGCGACACGCTGTTTGAGATCTACTACGGCGCTTCGCAGACTGACCGCGAGAAACTCAGCCTCGCAGCGCGCGCTGCTTATCACACCTTTGATCCACGGAATGTGGCGACCGAGCCGGAATACTACACAGACATCGATCAGAAACTTTACGCCGAACGCAAACCGATGATCTGGCTGTGGCAGATGTTTGATCGTTCGCCGCTCGGACAGAACTCGCTGCTCGGACATCGTTTCCGCCGCATGCTCGCGCCGATGATCTTTCGCAAGGTCGGCGACAACTTCAAGTGCTGGCACTTTGTCGAGTGGTCGTTTGGTTACAACCTCTCTTTTGGAAACAACGTGGTCGTGCACCGGCACGTGCTGCTCGACGATCGTGGCGGTATCGATATCGGCGACGACGTCTCGATCTCAGATTACGCAAACGTCTATTCTCACAATCACGACATCTACGACATCCATAAGGTGTACACGCCGCCGACAAAGATCGGAAACGGCGTTCGGCTCACATACCACTCCACAGTTCTCGCCGGGATCGAGATCGGCGACAACGCGCTGATCGGCACCGGAGCAGTCGTCACGCGCAACGTGGAGCCGTATCACATCGTCGTCGGTATCCCCGCTAAAACAGTCAAAATCAAACAGAACCGAGCGCTGTAGCGCCTGGGTGCGACTCCTTGGAGTGCGGCGGCCTGGCGCCGCTTTGGCCTTGATCACGCATCATCGATACCAAAGCGGCGCCAGGCCGCCGCACTCCAAGGTGTTGCGTGATAGTTCAGAAAAAACTGGAATGATCCTCAATTTCTTCCAAAAAACTGTGCTTCGGACCATTCGTTTACCCACCTAACCGATGAAATGATTAAAGTTAAACGATGAAAAATAGTATTTGACACTAATTGGCCCATTAAGGTACTCTCACACAGGTTAGACGGCGACACGGCCGTCTGCCGGGTGCCCACCTGGTTTTCAACAGCGGTCAGTCCCGCGAAACTTTGGCGCACGAGAAAGGCACACTTCGCGTGAGCGGAGGTCGCAAAGCCTACGGAAGTTGGTAATCCAACTTGGCTGGGTTTCCGAATGAGCTTCATTCCTACCGCAGAATTCTCCAGCAGCTCTCTGTTGACACCCCGCCGGGTCCCTGCCTTTTTGCCCAGTGTCATGTCCAACCATCCTACAAACAAACGGACGGCTACCTTGAAACCAACCACTGAGTCTCTGACCGCCAAATTGCTTAGACGTCAACTGTCACGAGCGCGAAAAGCGCGCGCCCGCCTGCGCCAGCAGAACCGGTTGCGGATCGCTGTTGTGAGGACTAACTAAAATGTTCAAAAAAGCCACTGGTAAAAAGAACCTCGTTGGTCTCGACATCGGCTCGAGTGCGGTGAAGGCTGTTGAGCTCGCGAGAAAAGGCCCCGGCCTGCAACTTCTCAATCTCGGCTTCGAAAACCTTCAGACCGACACGATCGTCGATGGTCAGATCATGGAGCTCAACAACGTCTCCAACGTGATCTCACACATCTTCAGCGAACACCAGATTCGCACGACGCGCGTTGCTGCCGGCGTCAGTGGTCACTCAGTCATCGTCAAGAACATCGTCCTCCCACACATGAGCGACGAGGAATTGCAGGAGTCGTTCAGTTGGCATGCTGAAGAACACATACCCTTCGACATCGGCGACGTGAGTCTCGACTACGAGCTGACGAGCAGGTCTTCAGAGTCTCTGCACGTGCTCATGGCCGCTTGCAAGAGCGACAAGATCAACAACGTGAAGCAGGCGATCCAGCTCGCCGGCAAGCAGCCGGTGATCATCGACGTCGATGCGTTCGCGCTTCAGAACTGTTACGAAGTCAACTACCAGCCGCGACACGGCGAGATCGTGGCGCTGCTCAACATCGGCGCCGCGACAATGAATATCAACATTCTCAACGGCACCCGTTCGATCTTCGCCAGAGACGCTTCAGCCGGCGGCAGTCACTACACGGGTCTGTTGCAGAAAGAGCTGGGCATCAGTTTCGAGCAGGCCGAAGCAGTGAAGCGCGGCATGGCGCTGCCGGAAGGTGTGGAGCCGAAACCGATTCAACCGATCATCGAGACTGTTTCAGAGACGCTCGCCCTCGAAGTGAAGAAGACCTTCGATTTTTATCGTGCGACAGCACAGGAAGGTGAAGCGACGATTCAGAAGATATTGCTCGCGGGCGGTGGATCGAAGTTGCCTGGTCTACCCAATTTCCTCGCCGCACGTTTTGATATTCCGGTCGAGGTGTTTGATCCGTTTCGCCAGATTGAAGTTGATGGACGCAAGTTTGATCCGGACTACATGCGCGAGATAGTGCCAGAGATGGCAGTGGCTGTTGGCCTCGCGCTGAGAGGAGTAGAGGCATGATCAAGATAAACCTGCTCGAGTCAGTTACGGATCGACCACAGGGCGTCGCGGCGGTTGAAGACAAAGTCGCCAGCCGCGGTGTGCAGACGTTGCTGCTCGCGCTCACGGTGTTAGGTCTGACCGTGGTGGCGATGGGTTACGACTTCGTCAGCTCAAACATCGCGCGCAGCGCAGCGCAGAAAGAGCTCGACAATCAAAAGCGCATCAATACGCAGATGCTGGCCATTCAGAAAGAGCAGATGGATCTCGAAAACAAGACCAAAGAAGTTCAGGCTCGCATCGATGCGATCAAGAAGTTACGTGAATCACAGCAGGGCCCGAGCGCAGTGTTGCAGGAGATCAAATCACGCTTCGACGCTGTTCCCGGTCTTTACCTCGTAGCCATCGAGAACAAAGACGGCGAGATCACGATCAAGGGTGAGTCGCCAAACGAGTATTCAGTCACGAAGTTCGGTCAGAGCCTGGAGTTCTCGGGTGGATTGTTCAGCAACCTGAACATCGAGACGCAGAGGGAAGTCGTAAAAGGAACTGCTGACACAAAGTCGATTCCCGCGGGAGCGGCGTCCACTGATCTCAACGGCGTAACGCCCGAAGTCGTCACCTTCACAGTCAGAGCGAAATTCGACGCGGGCAAGAAGGATTCACAACCCGCTGCTGCGCCGACGCAACAAGTGGCGATGAAGAAATGAGGATACTGAGATGAGCAAACTCCTGAATCTGCCATGGTACGTGCGACTGTTCGCGTTTCTCGTGATCGGCGGCGTCATGTATGCCGGCTTCTGGTATTTCATCACCAGCGGGACTCGCAAGGCTACGAAAGAAATGGAAGACGAGATCGCCACCCTCCGACCGCGCAATGCTCAGGCAGCGATCGTTCAGCAGAACCTCAACAACTTCAAAGCTGCGTATAAAGCACGCGAAGAAGAGTATGCCGAGTTGAAAGCCCTCCTGCCCGAACAGCGTGAGCTGACGATGGTGCTGCAAGGCATTCAGGATCGCGCCAAAAATAGCGGCCTTACGCTGATGAAATTTAATCCGAGGGAAGATCTGCAACAGGATAATTACAGTGGCAAGAAGATTGAAGTCGGTGTCGTGAGCGGCTTCGGCAACCTGCGACAGTTCTTCGAACAGCTCGCCCACTACCAGCGGATCGTTTCGATCACGAACTTTGAATTGAAGCAAATGGAAAAACAGTCGCTGACTAAGACTGTCGAGGCACGCTTCGATCTGACGGCTTACTACGTTTCGTCCGAGCGCTTGAACAGCCAGACACCGGCTCCAGGCAACAAGCCTGCCGCAGGCGGAGGTGTTCCGGCTCCGGCAGTTCCAGCCCCACCCGCGAAGTAAAGGCGACCACTCAAGAAAGCGAAGATGATGATGCGAGTTAAAGAGATAACGGTACCGTTCCTGCTTAGCGCCGCGTTGCTGGTCGCGAGTGGTTTCGCGATCGGTGTCATGGGCCAGGAAACACAGCCAAAAAAACCCGCGGCGTCGAAGCGAACTTTCAACGTCGGTCGCGATCCGTTCCGCAAGTATGAGCCACCGCCACCGAACATTAAGAAAATCGCCGGTCAGGTGACGATTCCGTCAATTCAGGAGCGGATTACTCAATACAAACAACAGAAACAGGCAGCGATGAACGCGCGCATGCCCGCGCCCAAGCCGACGACGGCTTTGTTGTTGAGTGAGATTCAGGTTATCGGCATCTCTCGATCGCCGAGAGGCTATGCCGCCATCATCGAAGCAACACCGATCAAGCTTTCGTATGTCATCTATCCTGGCGAACCTTTTTACGACGGCCAGCTAGTGGCAATTGAAGACAACCGTCTCGTGTTTCGTCGTGAGACGGTGTTTACCGATGGCCGTCGCGAACGAGCAGTCGAGTACAAACCCCTGCGACAACCAACCCAGGTGAACTCGATGGCCGCGCCCGCCAATCCGTCCGTTGCCACCGCTCAACCCTAACAACTTCTGGTTTGGTTTCGAACCAGACCATTGACAGCGCCTTTCGCGGCGCCTTTTGACAAACACCCAGAACGTAGCTGCGTTAGTGCGGCGCGCGCTTTAGTTGCCCCGGCAATCGAGCGTAGTGCGTGGCGGCACGTTTGGAAAAATCCCCCCAAGGAGGGAACGATGTTTTCTCAGTCTCGAGTCGAATCAGCCATCAAAAGGACCACGCTCGTCCTCTCGCTTGTCTGCCTTGCGGCAGCAGGCGTGATGGCTCAGAACCCAGCCCAGCAGACTTCGTCAGCGGCTCCAGTGCCTACGCCACCCGTCGGCATGTCGCGCTCGAACGACAAACAGTCGGAACAGGGACGACAGTACGGACAGCCGGGATTCGTCGGTGAGCCGATCAATCTGAACGTAGTCAACGCTGACATTCGCGACATCCTCAACTACATCACCGAACAGTACGGCGTGAACTTCGTGATCGATGCTTCAGTCGGCGCGGTGCCGGTGACGGTGAACGTTCAGGACGTGCCGTGGAACGTTGCGCTCGACGCAGTGCTCAAAGCCAACCGGCTCGGCATTGAAGCGAACGGCAACATACTCCGCGTTGCGACGACTGACGTGCTCGCGAAGGAAGCAGAAACTCAGAAGGTCATCAACGACTCGCGTCTGGATGCTTCACCGCTTGTTACCGAATTCATTCGACTCAATTACGCGCGTGCGTCGGGCACGTTGGCCCAGGCAGCCGGTTCGACAGGCGCGTTCTCCGGTGGTTCCACCAACTTGAGTTTCAGTGGCGGCGCCGGTGGCGACGCGACTGGCGGCGGTGGCGATCAGGGTCTCATGCCGATCATCTCGCGCAGACTGTCGCGCCGTGGCTCGATCGAAGTCGATGGCCGCAGCAACACACTCATCATCACTGACGTTAAAGAAAACATCGATGCGATTCGCCAGCTCGTCGCAATCCTGGACCAGCCCGAGCCGCAAGTTGAAATCGAAACACGCATCGTCATCGCGCAACGTAACTTCAGTCGCGACCTTGGCGCACAGCTTTCGGCCGGCGTCTTAAGTCTCGGTCGCGCTGGTCTCGCTAACATCTCGACGCTGCCTTTCAGTAATTCGCAAAGCGGATCTGGCAGTGGCAGCGGGTCCGGATCTGGTTCGGGATCAGGTTCAGGCTCGGGAAGCGGTAGCTCGGCGCCGAGATCTGGTCCAAATCCGCTTGGTGTCTTTGGCGGTTTGGCCGGAACACCTGTGCCGACGAATAACCTCGCGGCTGCCGCAGCAAGCACGGTGATCGGTCTGACGACTGGACTATTCGGCACCGCTCAGATCAGTGCGCTTATTACACTCGCTGAATCGCGTGGACAGGCGAAGACAGTTGCGACTCCACGCGTGACTGCTCTCAACAATCGTCCCGCACAGATCGAAAGTGGCTCGCAGATTCCCGTGCAAACAACGCAGGCTGCAAGTGGCACCGCAGTCGTCACGACGACATTCGTGTCCGTGCCGCTGCGTCTTTCAATAACGCCGCAGATCACGGATGCGGGAACGGTTGTTCTGCGCGTCACGATTGAAAACAACACGCTGAACACGGGTATCGCTGTCGCCGGCGTTCCGGGTATCGACACGCAGCGCATGCAGTCGGAAGTGCTCGTTCCGGATGGTGGCACGACTGTCATGGGCGGCGTGCTTGCCGACACGGAAGGTGAAGCTCAGCAACGCACGCCTGGTCTCGCTTCGATTCCGGTCGTAGGCAATCTCTTCAAACGTAAACTGACGACGCGACAGAACAGCGAAATCCTGTTCTTCATCACTCCGCACATCTATCGTCCTGACTACCAGGGCCGGCCGACTGCGGGCACTGTGACCAACGGTCAACGCTCCATCACGATTCCGCAACCGGTGCCGCTTGGCAATCCGCCGAGCAACACGCCGACCCCGACTCAGTTGCAACAGCAGCCTCAGTCGCAACCGACCACCACTCCTTCGACTCAGCCGCAGTTGTTGAGTGCTCCGGCGCCGAACAGCCCGGCGGGCACGAACACGGCGCGGCCGGGAAGTCTGAGCGGTCAACGTCCTTAATTGGAGGCCACAATGTTCAAGGAAATGCTTGACTCCATTATCGAACGCACCGAGGGCAGTCTCGGTGCGCTCATCATGGGAACAGATGGCATCGCCGTTGAGAAAGTCCTCGGCGATGCAGGCATGGATGCGAACCTCGATGTCGCGGCGGCTGAGTTTACTTCGCTCGTACGCAGTGCTCAGCGAGCTGGCAACGACACGGGCCTCGGCGGTTTGCGTGAGCTGGTAGTGTCGCTCGAAAGCGCGGTGATGGTGATGCGACTGTTAAGCCGTGATTACTTCGTCGTGCTCGCGCTGAACTCGCAAGGCAATCTTGGTCGAGCCCGCTTCGAGCTGCGCAAGGCCGAGTTGAAACTGGCGAAAGAGTTTGCAGTTTAATTTCCGACGAGGAGCGCCAACGGCGCGCAATATGAAAGCCAGGGCAAGCGTGGAGCGCGCCGCCCCTGGTAAGAGATAAAAAACGATGCGAGCCCTGAAAGGGCGAAATTGCCTGTCTGTATTTCGGCCCTTCAGGCCTCTATCTCGTGGCTCGGTGGTAACCAGGGGCGACGCGCTTCGCGCTTGCCCCTGGCTTTCATATTCCGCGCCTTTGGCGCTCTGGTTCGACTTTGAGACAAGGCCGGCTGCAAAGCGGGCTGGAGCACATGATGAAGAGCTATTTTTTGTTGGTCCTTTTATTGCTTCTCAATAGCGCGACCGCCAACGCGTCCTCGCTGTTTGGCAAAGTGATCGAAGTTAACAGCGGTGATGTGATCACGATCTCCAATCTCAACCGCCCGGTTCGCGTCAGGCTGCTCGGCGTCGACGCGCCTGAGTTGGACCAGGAGTTTGGTGACGTTGCGAAGAAGCATCTCGCGGATCTTATTTACAACAAGTCTGTGCTGGTTGAGTACGCGGGTATTTCTGGTGACCATAGTTTGAATGGACGAGTATTGCTTGAAGGGGCCGACGTTGGCGCGCAGATGATTCGCGACGGTGTGGCGTGGGTTGATCCGAGCAATGAACGTCGTTTGAGTGAAACGGATCGTGAAGTCTACGAGCAGTCTGAACTTGCAGCGCGGCTTGAGGGTCGTGGCTTGTGGCAACAGGACAATCCGGTCCCACCGTGGGAGTTTGCGAAAGAAGCGGCTCTCAGAAGAAACCCGGCTGCGGCTTTGAGTACGATTGTTCCCTCTCGAACACCTGCGCCCGACAGGCCGACACCTGAGCTCAACAACTTGACGTTGATGGCTTCGCGTCTTGCTGTCAGGGCTCCAGTGACTACGACGAACGTCAATGGCCTCCTTCCGCCTGTCAATGGCGGGACGTGGCACGTGCTGCGGCCATCGCGTGAGAGTTTTTCCGTGCTCGTACCTGAGGAAGGTGAGCAGGTGACGATACCGATTCCTGCTGGCGACCGCATGATTGATGCACACGCGTACAGGGGCCGTGACGGTCGATCCGCTTTTAGCGTCTCGTGGTTTACTGGTCCAACCTACGGGGAGCCAGACGTCGTCGCAATCAAGGCGAGTCTTTCGAGTCTCCTGCGAGGCACCGGTGACGCGTTCGAGAGACGTCACCCTGGCCAGGGCTTCTCATGCGAGTTACAGAACGAAAAAGATATCTCGATGCGTGATTTCGCTGGTCTTGAGTTCGACCTCACGTCGTGCACGGTTCCTGCCAAGGCTCGTGTTTTCACCAGAGTCACCAGCAACGGCGAACGTCAAATGTACCTCGCTACTGTCTTCTACATGGACCAGGACGACAACGTCCGCCGCTTCCTCAACTCCTTCACGATCAACGCGCCCGCGAAATCCAGATCCCCGAAAAAGTAGGCACGCGAGGTACGGCTGGCGTTAAGACTCTGCTATAGTGGGTTTCACGCCCCTCGACCTGTAGGCCACGCTCATGAATATCAAGGATTTGGTAGAAGTTAATCCAGAAAAGATGAGTGGGGTTCCCGTGTTTGCAGGTACACGTGTTCCCATCGGCCACTTATTCGAATATCTCGAGAAAGGCGAAACGCTGACCGAGTTCTTAAGACAGTTTCCCAGTGTGACTCACGAACAGGCACTGGGTGTCCTCGAATTGTCGAAAGAATCTCTCCTCGCAAATCATGAAGTTATTGCTTGATGAGTGTGTTGTTCGCGATTTGAAACGAGACTTAGTGGGACACGACGTATCAACCGTCGTGGAAGCGGGGTTTGGAGGATTGGAAAACGGACGACTGCTACGCGCCGCCGCGGGCAAGTACGATGTTTTGATTACCGTTGACCGCAACCTTCCGTTTCAACAAAACCTCGGGTCGTTGCCGATCGCAACCCTGATCCTCATTTCAACTGGGATTACATACGCAGACTTAAAGCCACTCGCCTCTGAGATTTTAAAGAAGCTCTCGACTACACAGCCTGGAAACATCTATCACGTCAGTTTGTAGCGAATCATTTGTGCCTTTTGTGCTTTTTTGTGGCTAAGGAAGTTTTATGTACGGCATGCCGCGGAGGATGATGCGCTGGCGACGAACGACGCGGCGAGGGTTTATTTGGGGGTTGAAGACTGTGCGCGGGTTGGGGATCATTGCCGAAAGAAAAGCTGCTTCAGCCGGTGTCAAAGCTGAAGCAGGTTTGTGAAAGTACTGCTGCGCCGCGGCTTCAGCGCCGTAGATGCCATCGCCCCACTCGATCACGTTCAGATAGATCTCGAGGATGCGTCGCTTGGTCATCGTGCGCTCGATCATGACTGTCAACGCCGCTTCCTGCGCTTTTCTCAAAAACGATCGCTGCGAGGAGAGATAGAGATTCTTTGCGAGCTGCTGGCTAATGGTCGATCCGCCGCGCTTGAACTCAGGCAGACTCGGAAGCCAATCGTCATCTTCGCCTTCAGCCTTTGCCTGCCGAGCTGCTTCTCTCTGCGCCTGCTCAAATGCTTTCTGAATCGCTTCGTAATCGAAGCCGCGATGCGTGAGGAAGTTTGTGTCTTCGCCCGCAAGCACTGCGCGCTGCAAGTTCGGCGAAATCTTGTCGAGCGGTACCCAAACCTGTATGCGTCTCGGTTGCTGGCCCCTGGCTTCCGCTTCTTTGATGCGCGTGTTGATGAGCGAAGTGGAAGTCGGATTACTGTTGCGCAGCCACAGCACGCGCACAAACATGATGCCTTCGTAACCGACAATTCCGACAACGAGCCCCAACACTACTAAAAAGAAGATTCGGAAGAGTCGTCTCATGCTGTGCGGATTACGTTCAGGCGCTCCGTCGAGTTGCAACTGTGGCTTCAAAAACCTGCTTGACCATGCGAATCGTGTTGCAGTGGATCTCGACGGTGTCGTTGATATCTTTGCCGTAGCCGCCCGACATCACCGTCACGATCGGAACTTCGCGCTCGTAACACTCACGCAGCACGTATGCATCACGCTCGCGTAGGCCATCGATGGAGAGCGCGAGACGGCCGAGTTTGTCCTTGGCAAACGGATCGGCGCCGGCCAGATAGAAGACAATGTCCGGTTCGTGTGCAAATACACTCGGCAAGTGACACGCGAGAGTCTCGAGATATTCGCCATCCTGAGTGCCATCTGGCAGCTCGACGTCTAAAGTCGATTGTGCTTTGAAAAGCGGATAGTTATTGGCGCCGTGCATCGAGAAAGTGAACGTTTCGCTGTCACCGTTGAAGATCGTCGCCGTGCCGTTGCCCTGGTGCACGTCGCAATCGACGATTGCTGCGCGACGAATCCTGTGGCGCGCACGCATCGCTCGAATTGCGATAGCTACGTCGTTCAGTACGCAGAATCCTTCACCACGATCGGCGAATGAGTGATGCGTGCCGCCCGCGAGATTTGAGCTGTAGCCTTCCGCAAGCGCTGCACTCGTAGCAGCCACTGTGCCGCCGACAGCGTAGAACGAACGGCGCACGAGTGATTCTGACCACGGCAAGCCGAGACGCCTTATTTCTTTGGTCGTTAGCTGGCCATTGCACAGGCGGGCGACGTAATCCTCGGTATGCACCAGCAAAACATCTTCGAGTGTAGCAGGGGACGGTTCGATGATCTCGGATGCCTGGAGTGTGCCTTCCGCGAGCAGCCGATCGCGCACCAGCTCAAATTTTCGAATCGGAAAAACGTGGTTTTCGCCGATCTCTGCGTAGTAACGAGGTGTGTAGAAAACTTGCATGCCGCAATAGGACCTGTAGGACTTATCGGGCCTATATTACCTTACCGGCGGTTGGATTTGCGGCTGGTACCGCGGTAGTTGGCGTTTCCGGGAAGTTTGCGGGGCAGATCCAGATCGTCGTCGACGATATCTTCAACGTGAACGTTTGCCGCGCGTGCATAAGCGAGGAGAGTGATCAGTGAAGGTTCGCGTTTGTCCTGCTCGTATTCGGAGATGCGACCGTAGTGCATCGTGCCACCGAGTCCCAGACGCTCCAGCATCTGAGTTTGCGAGAGACCGAGCCCGGTACGTATTTGCAGGAGTTTCTCAGCCAGTCTTAACGGCCGCGGACGCGGGTTCCCCATCAGAAGCGACCTCCTGATGGCCGGCTATGCGCAGTTGGGAGTGTGCTGCTTTCGCTTTTATGTTTCGCCGTAAGAATGAATGTTTCATGCTTCACGGCGATGCTCATCACTGGTCAGTGTGGGTTGAGCCGCGCATTTTGCCGTTGCTGAGTTGTCAAAGACGGGCCATATCCTAAAACGATATGGCCCTGGTCGTAAATAGAAAAATGCATTTGGGCCACGAATTTATGTGATCCGTGGCCCAATCGAGCCTAGAAAGCGATGAACGGGTCCGTCAAAATCACGGTTACCGGTATGCCTTCAATATCAGTTGGCAGAATCGGCCTCTGTCCCGATTCTTTGTTCACATAGATGACGATCGAGGCTTCGTTGTCCGTTCTGCCGACACCGACGCCTGCGCCAATAACACCGGGTTGGAACATCAGGTTGGCTCGATGGACCTCGAGCACCGCGCTTGCGCGATCCGTGGCTTGTTGCGGAAGTAGTGGCATTACACGCTCCAATCCCGGGACGAAAGGTTGGCGTCCACCGGCCTGTCCTTCCTGCGTAGTCGCAATTGCGCCACCGCCACCGCCGAAGCTGAATGTGCGACCCAGTGCGTTGCTGAGTTTGGTGAGCACTTCGCCGATCGGATTACCAATCGTGCTGCTGCTGCTGCCCGCGTAAAGGAGAGCCACTGGATTGTGGGACGCGTTGTTCGTGACGATCAGCGAACCCGAGTCGCCGCCGGCGCTGAATGTGCTGCTATTGATTATTACCTGGTTGGTGTAACTGACGGTGAATTTCTTACCGCTGTTGCAGCCGCGCTGGTATTGAACGCTCACGCTGGTGTTAATCGATCCGATCGTTCCGGTGGTGAATCCGGTAGTACGCCCGCTCTTTGCAACAGAGAGGCCGACCGAGGGGTTCACGATTGTGCTGCCTGGAACGCCGATGTCTTCGATGAATCCCGATGAATCCATCGTGCCTGCTCGCAATTGTGCGACCGCAGCGTCGACGTTGGAACCGAGGGGCGCTGCCCCGGTGAAGTCAGCGACGAGCGTCGACACGCGACAACCATTGTCGATCAGGCCTGGTTGCGAAATGTCTTCGCCAGCGACGGCTTGATCGCTTCGTGCGAGCACGTGATTGTTGCTAAGGATGTACTGGTTGTTGGCGCTATCTTTGACCAGGGCGCCCAGGGTGCCGCTGCAACAGAATGCGCTACTGTGGTCGTTGATGTTTCCGCCTGAGACGCCGAAATGCTGGTTGCGAACGCGGTGATTTGCTCCGCCATCCGCCAGACCGGCTGTTAGCAGTGAGCTAAACAGCACGAGCGAGGCGAGGAGGGCGAACACAATCATGGCCTTTAATCTAAACATGGTGAGAGGTTCTCCTTTGCTTTTAAAACGTGGTAATACAGAGATACCCGGCGACGTGCAGGAGCGTTATTCAAACTGTCTTTAAAAATAAGGCGCCTGATTGGCGAACGGGGAGTTCATTCTTACGCTGAAAATTTGTGAATGTCAACGATTGGATGAACTACTAGCGGCGTTCGTTTTTGAGTCGGGCTGTAGGTAAATACGTTACTCTCAGCAGCACGCAACGATTTTGTAACAGCCCCACAACCTTCCGCCACCTGTCATTCATGTAGTGTGTGCTTCCGTCTGAGCAGTACGCCCTTCTGATAAATAAATAACCCCGATTAACAAGTAAGACAAAAAGTTCTACCTACTCCTATATTCATTGAACGGAGAAAAAAGTGCGGATCTCCCAACTGTGCGCAGCTCTACGCTGCATTAGCCCCAGACTAACCAATGCCTTCTTCATCGTTTCAACTTTACTAATCTCGCTTTCAGCCACTCGTGCGGCCACAATCGTGGTGCCCGCTGGTGGCGACGTGCAAGCTGCGATCAATGCTGCTGCACCGGGCGACACAATCGTCCTCGAAGCGGGAACTACTTACCGCGGCCCGATCACGTTGCCCTTCAAATCGGGCGACTCTTACATCACGATCCAGTCTTCAAGAGCGTCTGAGATTACCGGACGAGTCACGCCGTCACAGACTAGCCTGCTTGCAAAGCTACGCTCGAATATCGTCGCAGAACCCGTAATCAAGACTGCGGCAGGCGCTCATCATTACAAACTGATCGGACTGGAGATCTCGACGTTCGCTGCGTCAGACTTCATTTACGACCTTGTCAGCCTCGGCAGCAGCGAGTACACCGATCTCTCGAGCGTGCATGATCTGATCCTCGATCGTTTGTGGATTCATGGCTTTGAAACGCAGGAGCTTCAGCGTGGAATTAGTCTCAACTCCGCTGAAACTTCGATAATCAACTCCTACATCTCCGACATACACGCGGTTGCCACGGACACGCAGGCGATCTGTGGCTGGAACGGCCCCGGCCCGTATCACATCATCAACAACTACATCGAAGCCGCCGCCGAGAACATCATGTTTGGCGGGTCGGATCCGAAGATTCCGAACCTCGTACCGTCTGACATCGAGATTCGCCGTAATCACGTGTTCAAACCGCTGAGCTGGAAGGTTGGCGATCCGTCGTACCTCGGTCGTCACTGGGCGATAAAAAACCTGCTCGAGTTGAAGAACGCGCGGCGCGTCACCATCGATGGAAATCTTTTTCAGAACAACTGGGTCGATGCGCAGTCGGGCATACCCATCGTCTTCACAGCCAGAAATCAGGACGGGAACGCTCCGTGGTCGGTAGTTCAGGACGTTACTTTCTCGAACAACATAGTGACGAACACGCAGGGCGGCGTTGGGATCCTGAAGACGGATGCGGAAAGCAAAGGCGCGATTACGAGCCGGGTCACGATCTCGAACAACGTGTTTGACAAGATGGGTGTTTTCGATGCCTTCGTGCTGCTCAATGCTCCGAACGACATCCAGTTCATTCACAATACTGTTTTCAAAGGCGGCAACATACTCACAATGGATTCCGGCTCCGGCATGCCGACAGGGACTGGGCTAGTGGTTCGCGATAACTTGTTCTCAGAGGGCGGCTACGGTGTGTTCGGCAGCGGCATCGGCGAAGGCACTGCTGCACTGTCAGGTTATTATTCGTCGTACGTGTATGCGAAGAACAATGCGGCTGGCCGAGAGGGATTTATGTATCCGACCGGGAACAGCTTTATGCTTACGTCTCAGGTTGGTTTTGTAGATTTCGCAGGTGGAAATTATCGGCTTACGTCCAGCAGTTCGTTGAAGAATGCGGGTACTGATGGGAAGGATGTCGGCGTCGATATGGACGCGCTCTTGGCTGCGCAGGGTGGGACAACGCCGAGTCCAACTCCGACGCCGACGCCAACTCCGACACCGACACCTGCGCCGGGCTTAACAGACGTGGTGCTTTACGCGTCGGAAGCGACACGTGTGGGGAATTACGAAGTCGTGAGTGATGCGACTGCGGCTGGTGGCGCGCGTTTGCACAATCCGGATGCTGGTGCAGCGAAGTTGAGTGCCGCGCTCGCGAATCCCGGGACGTATGCCGAGATGCAGTTTTCGGCACAGGCAGGGGTTGGTTATCGACTGTGGATTCGTGGCAAGGCAGACGGCGACGATCCGTTCAACGATTCGTTCTTCGTGCAGTTTGACGACAGTGTGGACGACCAGGGGACGGCGAAGAGCCGCATCGGCACGACGAGCTCGCAGGTCATCAACCTCGAGGATTGTTTTGCGTGTGGGTTGAGTGGCTGGGGCTGGCAGGACAATGGCTGGGGCGTCGGCGTGCTTGGGCCATTGGTTTACTTTGCGACGACCGGCACGCACACGTTGCGCATTCAGCCGCGCGAGGATGGGCTCTCGATCGATCAGATCGTGTTGTCGCCGCAGCTTTACTTGAACAACTCGCCGGGAGCGGTCGTGAACGACAACACGATCCTGCCGAAGAGCGGGCCAAGTCCCACGCCGGCGCCCGGCTTAACAGACGTGGTGCTTTACGCTTCGGAAGGAACGCGTGTGGGGAACTATCAGGTCGTAAGTGATGCATCGGCGGCTGGTGGTGCGCGTCTGCACAATTCTGATGCTGGTGCGGCGAAGCTGACTACCGCGCGGGCCAATCCCGGGACTTATGTGGAGATGCAGTTCACGGCGTACGCGGGTGTGGCTTACCGGCTGTGGATTCGAGGCCGCGCGCAGAATGATGACCCGTTCAATGATTCGATCTTCGTGCAGTTTAATGACAGTGTTGATGCGCAGGGAACGGCGAAGAGCCGGATCGGGACGACGAGCTCGGAGGTCATCAATCTCGAGGATTGTTTTGCGTGTGGGTTGAGTGGTTGGGGCTGGCAGGACAATGGCTGGGGCGTCGGCGAGCTTGGGCCGCTCGTCTACTTTGCGACGACGGGCACGCACACGTTGCGTATTCAGGTTCGTGAGGATGGCCTCTCGATCGATCAGATCGTGTTGTCGCCGCAGGCTTATTTGAGTACGGCGCCCGGCGCTGTCATCAATGACAATACGATATTGGCGAAGTCGCCGTAAAGACACGTACGCACGGGTGGCCACGGAGGGCCACCCCTACAGTTCCCTCGGTGATCGTTGCAGAATTCTCCGGCGTCGAAGCGCGTTTGGTGAGGTGACGTCGTCCGAAGCAACTGTAGGGGCGGCCCTCCGTGGCCGCCCCAGTTGTGTTTCCACGCAGGTTGGCCTCAATGATCGTCGCAGGAAATCTGCGGGATAGAAGCGCGTTGTGGGAAGGTGACGTCGTGCGAAGCAACTGTAGGGGTGGCCCTCTGTGGCCACCCGATTGGCAGAACCCTCTAAGGGGTGATTTGAATTGTGCCGATGTTACTGTTCAGGTTGTGTGAGATCAGTTTCACCTGGCACACACCCGGCGCGAGGTTGTTGGGCAGGCGGAAGGTCACGCGGAGCAGACCGAGCCCTTGGACCTGCCGCACGTCTTCGGCGATAACGTTGTGAACGACGTTGTTCGCGTCCGTTAGACTAACGGTCACAGCCGTCGCCGTTTCACCTGCAAAGAGCTGCAAATTCGTTACAAAGACACTCACCCGCGTATTCGGATCGTTAGCCGGTTTCAACAAGTTCCCGGGATTAATCACCGAGAACGGCTCCGGCGTCCACATCAACGAATCCAGTGCCGCCAGCCGGTTTGTTGCCACGTGGAATTCATCCAGGAACAACACGGGCGGCCCTGACGGCGTAGTCTGCTCAAACCCAACGAGGCTAACCCCGCTCGGAACCATTCCCGGTTTCCACGCGCGCGCACGCACGACCGTGTTAGACGTTATGTGGATCGTTGCACCGGGAGCGAGTACCGGATCGTTCTGAGTTGGATCAGATCCGTTAGTCGTGAAGCGGACTGTCGCTCCAGGTGTCGGAGACGTTATCGTGACATCAACGGCAGCAAAGAACCTGCCGCCCGGCGGGTTGATGACAGGTGCGTTTACCTTTTCAATTCCGGTCGTTCTGACCGGCGTGCCAGTAATAAAAGCGCCGACAGTTCCATCACCCAACTCACCGCTCTGACTTAAACCCCACGACCAGATTGAACCGTCTGCCTTCAATGCCACGCTGTGATGTTCCCCACCGGCGACCGCAACTACACTCGAAAGATTCGGGACCTGACCTGGAGTCGGATTCTGCGAACCCTGTGTGCCTTGTCCGAGTTGGAAACTATTGTTAGCTCCCCATGACCACACCGTGCTGTCACTCGCAATAGCGAGACAGAAAGCCTCGCCGGCTGCAAGGTTCGTGATTCCCGCAGGCAGCCCGGTGACCTGCACGGGAGTCGGATGCGGCGTGCCGAAACCCATGTTGCCGCCATTTGGTCCTAACTGTCCGTTTGCGTTGTGTCCCCACGCCCAGACCGTTCCGTCTTCTTTCAACGCGAGGCTGAAGTCTCTGCCGGCAGCGATACGTCTAACGTTTGAAACACCAGCAACCTGCACGGGTGTCGTGCTGCGAGTGGGTGGGCCGCCTCCAAGCTGGCCCAGCGAATTGTCTCCCGCCGTCCAAAGCGTCTTATCTGACTTAAGCATGAGCAGGTGATTGTTGCCGGCGGCAATCGCAATGACATCCGTTATTCCTGTGATCTGTTTCGGCGTGAGAACTACGAAATTGTCTTCACTCAGACTAAGCGAGGCACCCCACCACCACACCGTACCATCGTGCTTCACCGCCGCCGCCCAATTGTCGCCCGTTGCGATACCCTTTACATTGTTTATGCGAACATTCTGCACAGGTCGCGTTTCAAATCCGGCAAACCCGCCGGTGCCCAGTTGCCCACCGTTGTTGTAGCCCCAACCCCAAATCGTGCCGTCGAACTTCAATGCGAGAACAGAGCCACTCCTGCTTTCGGAGATCGTATCTACTCCGGTTAGGCCAGGTACTTGAAGCGGTGTAAAGCTACGAGCATCTACGCCGAGATTGCCATCACCGAGTTCGCCGTGTTCTCCACTGCCCCAGCTCCAGACCGTGTTGTCGGTTTTCACACTCGTGGTGTGCCATCTTCCAGCCGCTATCGCCCGCGCATTGCTAAAGAACGACTGCGCGACCGCGTAGGTCGTTACACTCGACGAGTTGTTTGCAGGATTCGGATCGGGCCGGAAGCTCGTGGTTGACACACTGCTCGGCAGCGCCGCTCCGGGCGCGGCATCGACCTTAACGACGATCGTAAAAGCTAACCCGAAATCGACGTTCTTCGGTGGAAGAGAATTATAGGTTGCAGTAACCGTGCCGCCTGAGTGCGTACAAGTGGCGAGGACGTGGTCCTTCGTGCAACTAACGAACGTTGTCCCGGCCGGCAGAGTATGCGTCATAACCACAAGGTCGGCGGGACTCGGGCCGTTATTGCTGACCAGAATGCCGTAACTGAGGTTCTGACCCGAGATCACCGGATCCGGATTAGGGGTGAGGCTGACAGCGAGATCGGCAATCGGCGGCGGTGGCGGATTGCGCAACGCGAAGGTCACGCTCTGCGCATTCGTCAAACTGAGTGGCGCGTTCTCCGATGAATGACTCGCGATCGGGTACGGCTCACGCCCACCACCAGAAATGCCGACGATTACGGGCCTGAGATTCTGGTTCCCACTTCCATAACGGGTCTTGATCGTTCCGTCGCGCGCGAGCTCGATCTCGAAATTGACAGGCGTCTCAGTTCCAAAGGTCACGCCTTGCCAGCGAAAGATCACGTGATCAATGTCTGGTTGGACGAGGTAAACGTTATCGGTTGCATTTCGATCGGTGCGCAGGTCGGCCCACATGCCCGCGATCATTGCGAGGCCCTGGAGATTCGTTTGACTCGCGATCGCGAAATCGAATGGTCCGAAATTCGGATTCGGAACGGTAACGTCGGGCGGGATCGAAAAATAGAGGGCGCCATTCGACGAAAGCGTCACACCGTTCATCGTGGTGCCGAAAAACGGAAACGGAAAGGGAAGACCGAAGCCTCTGGTTATGTCGTCGCCTCGTAGATTAAGCGAAGTACCACTATTCAATGCCGTCAGCGGCGCTGCTGGTCCAACGGTTACGGTGTAAGGATCGGCAACGTCGGCAGGGACAGTGACATCGACGCTCGTCGTGCTCGTGTTGCCGACGTTGTCAGTCGTGCGCAGAGACAACTGCCCGCTCGTATGTTTGTAAGGGATGTTTACAATCGTCGATGTGGACGTGTTGGGATTGCCTGGCTTGCCGGAGTTGAGTCGAAACTGTTCTCCCGTAATAGCATCAGTAAAGTAAATCTCTCTCAGCGATGCATTTCCACTGAGGCCATCATCACCGGAATCGGTGTAGAAGAGTTGCACGCTCCTGCCGTTTTGTTGATTGATATGGAAATTCGGTGCGGGCGCCGGAGGTGTAACGTCGTTTTCGAGTGCATACTGAAGTGTCCGGTTTGCGTTAAGTCGGCCGCCCGTGATCGTCAAGGAAAAACCGCCGCTGTCTTCGTTGCCAAACAATAATACTGCGCGCAACTTCTGCAGACTGATACTCGGATTCGCGGCCAGAACAAGTGCCGCAGCGCCGGTGACGTGTGGCGTCGACATCGAGGTGCCGGAGGCGTTCGTATACGTCGAGCCGTCCGCTTCGGTAAGAGACGGGACGACGCCGTCGCCGGTATAACCGCGCGGTGTGGTGCTCAGAATAGATTCTCCGGGCGCGGTCAGGTGGACCGTCTGGTTGCCGAAGTTCGAAAAGAACGATGAGAAGAAGCCTTGTTGTGTGCACGACGCGACCGCGATTACGTTGGGCAGATTGAAGCTGCCGGGAAAGTGCGGGACGGTGTCGTTATCGAGTGTGTCGTTATCCGCCGCGGCGACGAAGAGTATGCCCGCGTCACCGAGTGCTTTAACTGCGTCGAAGAGCGATTGTGAGAAGCGCTGACCGCCGTAACTGTTGTTCAGCACGCGCAGGTTGACTCCGCGTTCGCGCATCATCTTCGCGTAGCTGTAGGCGCCGAGGAGAGTGGAGTCAGAAGCACCTTGTGGTCCAAGTGCCTTCATGGGCAGAAGCTGCACGTCCCAGTTAACACCGACAACTCCGGCAGCGTTATTTCCGCGCGCGCCGATCGTGCCGGCGACGTGTGTGCCGTGCGCATCGTCGTTAGCGTTATCGAAGACGTTCTTGTCGTTGTTGGCAAAGTCCCAGCCGTTTACGTCGTCGATGAATCCATTGCCGTCGTCGTCCACATTGTTGCCGGCGATCTCGCCGGTGTTGACGAAGATGTTGTCTTTTAGATCGCGATGGCCGATGTCGATGCCTGAGTCGATGACGCCGACGACGACGTTGTGACTGCCGGTGGTGGTGTTCCAGGCGGACTCGGCGAAGATGCCGCCGCCCGTATCTTTGAGTCCCCACAAGCTCGGATAGTTGGGATCGTTGGGGACGACGTCTGCGTAGCGAATGTAATTCGGCTCGACGTACTGAACGTCAGCACGAGCTTGTAAGGCCTGGAGTGCCGCGCGTGTGTCTTCAACGGCGACGCGTGCGAGCATGAGACCTTCGACAATCTCTGACCCACCGAAGTGATTGACGTCGATGCGCATGTTTCGGCCCGCGGCGGTCGCGACGTTGATTGAGGTCCTTGATTTAAGGCGCGACATGGACGTGCCGCTACGGAAACGCACCAGCAGCTCGCCGGGAACGAATTCGTTCTTTTTAGGCGTGGGTGTGTTTGAGCCGAGGTTGTTGACACGTTGAATTTGCGCGCCGGTTTTTGGGACCAGGTAGCCGATTACCGGGATCAGCACGAGGCCGAATAGGAACACTGCGATAGAGATGAGTCTGGGAGTCAGCAGTGAAGACTGCAGTGGGAGGCGACGACTTCTCAAATTGATTCTCCTGCAACGAGGCGAGCGAACTGTGGCTGGCCCAACTTAGCATTTTTCAGGGAAAAGTTGTAGCAGAATCGCAAACCTTAGACAGGATGACAGGATTTACAAGATTACCAGGATGAATCCTGTTGATCGTGAAATCCTGTCATCCTGTCTAACTTTCACCCTAGACTTGTGCACGCCATTGCCCTATCCTTGCGGCACCCCGGCGCAAGCTTTATCACTCCTGCACAATCGAGTTTGGGATCATGAAAATTTACAGCAACGCACTACGTCTGGCTCTCGCAATTATCATCACATCCCTCGTGGCCGCCGCCCAGTCGGGCGTAACGATAACGCGTGGACCTTACCTGCAAATCGGAACTCCAAACAGCACTGTGGTCCGCTGGCGCACGAATGTTGCTACTGACAGTCGCGTCAGTTTTGGCACGACGCAGGGCAGCCTCACTTCAGTCGCTGACAATGCTACTCAGACAACGGAGCACGAAGTGCTTGTCACAGGTCTCTCACCGGCAACGAAATACTTTTACTCGATTGGTTCGACGACACAGGCGCTGGCAGGTAACGATGCGAACCATTTCTTTGTGACGTCGCCGGTTGCCGGTACGGCGGTGCCGACACGCATCTGGGTGCTCGGCGACTCCGGCACCGCAAACACGAATGCACAGGCAGTGCGCAATGCGTATCTGAGTTTCACCGGCTCGATCCACACGAACCTCTGGTTAATGCTGGGTGACAACGCTTACGAGACCGGCACGGATAGCGAGTACCAGGCGGCTGTGTTTGACATGTATCCGACGATGCTGCGCCAGTCTGTGCTCTGGCCCACGATCGGAAATCACGACACCGCCCAGTCATCGAATCCGCCGGCGAGTCTTCCTTACTTTGCGATGTTTACGCTCCCGACGAACGCGCAGGCGGGCGGCATGGCGTCTGGCACCGAGAAGTATTATTCCTTCGACTACGGCAACATTCATTTCATCTGTCTCGACTCGATGACGTCTGATCGCTCTTCGACCGGACCGATGGCGACGTGGCTGCGCGCTGATCTCTCTTCATCGACGCGGCAGTGGACGATTGCCTTCTGGCACCATCCGCCTTACACGAAGGGCTCACACAACTCAGACACAGAAACGGAACTCGTGCAGATGCGCCAGACGTTCCTGCCGATTCTCGAAGAGGCGGGAGTTGATCTCGTTCTCGCCGGCCATAGTCACTCTTACGAGCGCTCGTATTTGATCGATGGGCACTATGGAACGTCGTCGACGTTCACGAACGCGATGAAGAAGGACGGCGGCAGTGGTCGTCCTGATGCCAGCGGCGCTTATACGAAGCCGACGCTTGGTCCAGGCACGCACGAAGGCGCTGTCTATGCAGTTGCCGGAAGCTCAGGACAGATTTCCGGCGGGCTGTTGAATCATCCGGCAATGTTCATTTCGCTCAACAATCTCGGGTCGATGGTGCTGGACGTCAACGGCAACACGCTCGATGCGAAGTTTCTGCGTGAGAACGGTGAGGTCTGGGATTACTTCAGAATCGTTAAAGGCACGGTGGCGCCAGTGCCGCCCGCCGCACCAACCAGCCTTGCGGCGACGACTGTTTCGAGCAGTCAGATCAATCTCACGTGGACTGATAATGCGAACAACGAAAACGGGTTCAAGGTTGAGCAGTCGGCGGACGGCACAAATTTCACGCAGATCGCGATGCTCGGCAGCAATGCCGTTTCGTTTTCAGTGACGGGGTTGTCGGCGTCGACGACGTATTTCTATCGTGTCGCGAGTTTCAACGACGCGGGCAATTCTGCTTTCTCGAACACCGCAAGCGCCACTACGTCTGCGCCCCCACCGCCGTTGCCCACGGCACCGAGCGGTTTGAGTGCGACAGCCGTGTCGAGCACGCAGATCAACCTGTCGTGGTCTGATAACTCCGGCAATGAAAGTGGTTTCAGGATTGAGCGTTGCAAGAATCCGAACTGCACGAACTTCGCGCAGATCGCACAGGTCGGAGCTGGTGTTACGACGTTTGCCGACACGACTGTGAATCGAAACACGGCGTACAACTACCGCGTGCGTGCGTTCAATGCGGCGGGCAACTCGGCGTATTCGAACACCGCCAGCGTCAAGACACCGAAGTAGCCTTTAGTGACGATTGAGCAAAGTATGAAGAAGAAAATCATCTGGCTCTTGAGTGGTGCGATCTGTATTGCGCTTCTGCCGTTGTTTGCGCGCGCGCATGAGGGTTTGCACGAACAGATCGCGGCGATCACGGCGAAGATCAGACGCGATCCGAAGAACGCATCGTTGTACCTGCAACGTGGTGAACTGCATCGTTTCCATCGCGATTGGGTCCGTGCGGCGGCTGATTACGATCGAGCGGAGCGATTACAACCGAGTCTGAAGATCGTCGAACTCGCGCGCGCCAAGATGTTCTTTGATTCGGGCAAGCTTCAGCGTGCGAAGTTAACACTCGATCGTTTTCTCGCTCAGCAACCGGGCCATTACGAAGCCTTGGTCGCACGAGCCCGCGTACTCGCGAAACTTCGAGATCGTACTTCCGCAGCAAGAGATTTCACTGCGGCGTTGGCTATGTCATCCACGCCCGAGCCCGAACTCTACCTCGAGCGCGCCAACGTGCTTGCTGGAGACGAGCAGCGCATCTATGAAGCCCTGGGGGGACTCGATGACGGCATCCGCAAGCTCGGACCAGTCGTCACTCTTCAACTCGCGGCGATCGAGCTCGAGCTGCGTCGTAAAAACTACGACGCCGCGTTAACGCGTCTCGATCAAATCGCGGTTCAATCCGAGCGCAAGGAACCCTGGCTCGTCCGACGTGGCGAGATCCTTAAACTCGCTGGCCGCGTCCATTCGGCTCTCAAGTGATCTTCTCACCGGGTTAGCCATGGCTTCTTTCGTGCCCGTAGCGATGATATGGCGCTGTGCCAGGTAATCTGGCAGGAAGATCCAGGTCGTCATCGATCAGATTCTCGAGATGGACGCGTGCGAAGCGCGCGTAAGCAAGCAGCACCTGAAGCGGGGGCTCGCGCAGTCCTCGCTCGTATTCTGAAATCCTGCCCACGTGCATCGAGTCTTCAAATCCCAAACGTCGTATGAGTTGTAGCGGCGAAAGCGTCAGATCAATTCTGATTTGACGAAGTTTTTGCCCCAGGTTTTCCGGTCGGGAGCGGAGCTTTGTGACCATCAGACGTACTCCCTTATCGTTTTCGCAAGTTGCATAGGCACGTGCTTGCGCACTATACGCACTTGCGAGTAGTATTGCAACTCACAGGTCTTGACACATCGGTTTCGATCATCATGATTTTGCGATGGGTAAAAAGCCGCGCTACCGGCCAAAGAACCTTGGCCGGAAACTATTTCAAATCCGGTACGCCTTAGGACTATCGCAGTCAGAAATGTTACGGCGGCTGGGAGCAGAGGAGTTGTTTTCCGTTGCCAGGATTTCACAGTTCGAATTAGACATCCGTGAACCCTCTCTATGGGTGTTGCTCGCGTACGGCCGAGTAGCGCGTATTCATCTTGAAATAATTATCGATGACGAAGCGGTTCTGCCGGAAAAAATTCCTGGCAACTTTGATTACCGAAGAATCACGTACCTCACGAATCAATGAAAAAAACTTGACAGAGCTCGCAGTAGCGAGTAGTATCAGGCTTCTAGCAATTGTGAGAAAAAAATTGATTTAAGGACGGTTACTTCCAGTGAATATAACACTCCTCATCGACCTTGCAGCCAATCACGAAGCGCCAGTCATATCCGCTGAGTGTACAGGTAATGAATGTGATGTCGTCTTGGAACGATCGCCGCCACATTGGATTTTGTCCGGGCCGGATTTGACTGTCTGGTCCAGGCGGATTAATAAAAAGTTTGTGGTGGTATGCAGAGTGGAGATCAACTCAAACAGTTCACGGAAAGGGCCTCACATGACACACGAATTAATATGCATCCCGGAAGAATCAGTCGAGCATTCAATTCTTCTCATTCGCGGCCAGAAGGTGATTCTTGACCGAACGCTGGCGGAGCTGTATGGGGTCTCGACAAGTGTGCTTAATCAGGCGGTCAGACGGAATCCGGAACGCTTTCCATCTGACTTCATGTTTCAGCTAACAATGGATGAAGCCAAAGCGCTTGAGTCAGCGCGTTCAAGATCACAATTTGTGACCTTAAAGCCAAGTCGTGGGAAGAACGTCAAATACACGCCTTATGCATTCACGGAGCACGGCATCCTGATGCTCTCAAGTGTTCTTCGTAGCGACAGGGCAATACAAGTGAACATTCAGATTATGCGCACTTTTGTTCGCCTCCGCGAGATATTTGCGTCAAATGCTGAATTATCCAAGCGTCTTGATGAACTTGAGCGCACTTACGACGGAAAATTTAAGGTTGTATTCGAGGCAATCAAGCAGCTCATGAAACCAGCAGTTCCCAGGCGAAAACCGATTGGCTTTCAGGCAAGGGCAGTTAAGAAACGATAATAACCTGTTCAAGATCACAAAATGTGATCTTGAACAGGTTATGAAGGGCGCAGTTTTAAGATCACAAATTGTGATCTTAGTGCACCATCGGATCCCCGACGGAGTCGTCGGTGCCGATGCTTAAGGCAAGGGCGCGGATGGCCGTGCGGGCGTCGCGTTGTTGGTCCTCAGTTAAAAGAGTCCAAGCGAGAGATATCGGACATTCAAGGTCGTGGGTCAGGGCCTTGTGACAGACCGGACAGTTGTCGACAGAGAGCTCGAGCACCACGTAGAGCTTCGCCAGCAACGTGATGATGATTTCAACGCGTTTCTTCTGCTCTTCTGATTCAAACATGGATCAATACTGGAGCGTGTTTTCCCATTTCACTCGCTTCAGTAGCGCGAAATCAGAAAGCATCTTGCCCGCACCCAAAACCACTGACGTCAGTGGATCGTCGGCGACAAACACCGGCAGTCCGGTCTCAGTGCGCAAACGCTTGTCGAGGTTCGCGAGCAACGCGCCACCACCCGTCAGCACCACGCCCCGATCGATAATGTCGGCTGAAAGCTCCGGCGGAGTGCGCTCGAGCGCCACACGCACCGCATCGATGATCGCACTGACGGAAGGATCCAACGCCTGCCGCACTTCTTCGTCACTCACTGTGATCGTCTGCGGAATGCCTTCCACCAGATTGCGGCCACGCACTTCCATCGACAACGGTTCGTCGAGCGGGAACGCGCTGCCAAGGTGAATCTTAATCTCTTCCGCCGTCCGCTCACCAATTAAAAGGTTGTACTTGCGCTTGATGAACTCAGCCACCGCATTGTCCATCGCGTCGCCGGCCGTGCGCACCGCACGCGCGTAGACGATGCCGCCGAGACTGATCACGGCGATGTCGGTGGTGCCGCCACCGATATCGACCACGATGTTGCCCTGCGGCTCGGTGATCGGAAGCCCGGCGCCAATCGCTGCCGCCACCGCTTCCTCGACGAGGTAAACTTCCGACGCCTTGGCGCGATAGGCTGAATCTTCGACTGCGCGACGCTCGACCTGCGTGATCTCGCTCGGAATACCAATCACGACGCGCGGGCTTACCCACGTGCGGCCGTTGTGCGCTTTGCGGATGAAGTGCTGAAGCATCTTCTCAGTGACTTCAAAGTTGGCAATTACTCCGTCTCTCATCGGCCGGATGGCAACGATGTTGCCAGGGGTGCGGCCAAGCATCTCCTTCGCGTCCTTTCCGACGGCCTCGACCGCGTTCGTCACCTTATTGATAGCGACGATGGAGGGTTCGCTCAGCACGACGCCACGTCCTTTGGCGTAAACAAGCGTGTTGGCGGTGCCGAGATCGATGGCCAGGTCGTTGGAACGCAGTCCGGAGAGCAAGGGGAAGGACATTAGTGACTCCTTAAATATTAGGTTGTGAACGAGAAACGGGGAAGGAGCAGGGCCTTTGTTAAACGAAAAACAAAGACAAACGCACTTTAATTCTTGCAGGGTAAGGTGTCAAGAGGTTTTTAACCGCGGATTAACACAGATCGAGGCCACGGATTGGATCCGTGGCTCTGATCCGTGTTTATCAGGGGATCAATATTGCCAGTTGACGTTCACGAAGCCGGTACCGCTGGTTGGCACGGTGTAGGAATGGTTGCTACCGGCCTCCCATGTGACTGTCCCATTGGCAGCGATCTTGATGAACTTGAACTGGATCGTCTGCCCGGCCGGAACCGAGGCGACGAGGAACCAGTTCGGGTAATTCGGCGTCAACATCGGACCCACCGCGGCGTCCCAGGTCGTCGCCCAGTTACTCAGCTCCACGGTGTTTCCGGTGAGAAAGATGTAATCGCCTACCTGCGTCGGGCTAGCGTTATTGACAGTGAACGTGATTGGAATCAGTTTGGCCGTCAAAACCGTGTACTGGATCGAGTTCGAAACCTGACCGCTCGAGTTTGTCACGGTGACGCTGTAGTTACCGTTTGTGACTGACGGCGTGGTTGCAGTGATCTGCGTCGGCGTCCATGAATTGACGGTCGCGGTCGTCGTGCCAAACTTCACCGTCCCTGTTGTCGAACCGAAGTTCTTACCGCCGATCACGATTTTCACACCTGACTGGCCACTCGTCGGCCCGATTGAACCGATCTGCGGAGTCGATGCACCCTGCGTAAACTGCCACACCGCGACAGTGTGCGCGGGAAGAGTGAACGTCGTAACAGGATTGTTGCCGCCCGATCCAGAGCTCACTGAGATCAATGAGCCGCCCAGCAGTCCGCTCAGATAGTCCGAATAGCCACCCGCCGGCAGCAACGTGTTCAAGCCGCTGATGCTGTAACCCGTCGTCTCATTTTTATTGATCGCGATCAGCACGATGTTACCGAAGAACTTCCGCTCGTAGATGTAGACGTCGTTATTGAGCCAACGCTGGCCCATCGAGCCGTACGGAATCGCCGGGTTGTTGCGACGCAGCGTCGAGAGACTGCCGATAAGCTGATAGGCAGTCGTCGACGTGCTGAAGTTCACCATCATCGGCCGGTTGTACGGATCCGTGCCGCCGCTCGTGTCGTTGTGCAGGTATTGTTCGGTGCCGTAGTAGATGCACGGAATGCCACGACTCGTGAGCGTGAACGCGAGCGCCTCGTGCAGGCGGTTGTTGTTATTGTTGATGGAGAGGAAGCGCGCCATGTCGTGGTTGTCGATAAACGTGACGAGATCTTCCTTCCAGGTGAAGTTACCGCCTTCCGTCGAGATGACTGAATCGATCTCGGAGAAGTTTGCATTCGAGCCGAAGACGTTCCGGATCGCGGTGTTCAATGGAAAATCGAGCAGCGAAATACCGCTTTTGTTCGCGAACTTGTATGAGTCGCGATAGAGCGGGTCGGAAGTGTTTCCCTGGTACCACTCGCCAAACAGGAAGCTGTCGCCGTATGTGTAGATCGAGTTTGCGAGACTGTATTGCCAGCCCCACGTCAGGTGCTTGACTGCATCGATGCGAAAACCGTCCACGCCGTGTTGTTGAAACAGTTGCGCCGCCGCTTTCAGGTACGAGTCCATCGTGGCGTGTTCCTGGTTGATGTCGGCGAGATCGAAGAGCGTGTAGTACTGCACCTGGTAGCGATCGTCCCAACCGCTGCCCGAGATGTTAGCGTTGTGATGAAAGTAGCCGTTGCTGTCGCTGCTGAAGTTGCCGAGCAACGTGCCGTTGTCATAGAGCGCACCGAACTCACCCGCGTTATTTTGCGTCGAGTGGTTCGGGGCAAAGTCGATGATGACTTTGATTCCATTCGAGTGCGCGGCGCTGACGAGGTTATCAAACTCGGTCCAGGTATTACTCGAGTTGCCGAAATGTTCCTCGATGCGTTTGAAGTCGCGCGCCTGGTAACCGTGATACGAAGCGGTCGGATTGCCGCCGCCGTCGGGAATGTTTGTATTGAGATTGTCGACTGGCGGCGAGATCCAGATCGCGGTCACGCCGAGACCGGCGAGATACGACATCTTCTGTTGAATGCCCGCCAGGTCGCCGCCCCAGTAAGCGCGCCAGTTTGTTTTAGTCGAATCGTAAAGCCCGGAGCTTTGCGAAGGGTTGTTGTTTGAGCTGCTGCCGTCGAAGAAACGGTCGGTAATGATTTGATAGATGACTTCGCGTTTGAAGTCTGCTGCGCGTGTTGTCAGTGATGCGAAAAGAATTGTAAAGAGAAGTGCGACAACTGAAAGTCGCCGTGAGAGCTTTAGCATGAGAAACACCTCCGTGGTGAGTTATCTTGCATTCATGTAATCGTGTCAAGGTTTTGAGCAAATGGGTGCGAATGCAGACATAGAGGTTTAGAACGTCGGTAACTTCCACGGCCTGGGAAGCAATTGTAGGGGCGGCCCTCTGTGGCCGCCCGATCGGAGGGCGCCTGGTCCGATCGGAGTCAAGCCCGATCCGAAATCAAACCCATCGAAATCAAGCCCGGTTGGAGTCAAGCCCGATCGGGTGGCCACGGAGGGCCACCCCTACAATTGCGCCCCGGTCCATGGAAGGGGTGGGTCAAAACTCCCTCTTGACCTATAACCGTACTGATCCTATGCTTTGCCATGTAAGTACGTTCTTGCCTCCCGTTACCCGCTGTCGCGAGTAATACCTCCCAATTGAATACGCCCATTGCGCGCCAGCCGTCTCGACGGCAGATTTGCTTGCGGTCGGAGTTTCCCCCCGGCGGTGAACAAAGATCGGAAGGTGTCTCGATGGAACACGCTGTGAAGTCGCGACGCAGTTGGTCGCTCTCAAATATCTCGTTCAAGTATCGTCTGCCAATTCTCATTGGAACACTCCTGGCGGCAATCATCCTCGCTTGCAACTGGGCCTCGTATCGCGCGGTGAAGGCTTCGGCCCTCGACGTGGGCCGCGAGCGCCTGCAAAACCTGACACAGCAACTCTCGTCGCTCTTACAACAATCAGCCGGCAACATCCTGACGAAGACGGCCACAGTCGCAAACGAGCCGGCGCTGCGCGCGTTCGTTAAGTCTCCTGAGACCGGATCGCGAGCCGACGTTCAGAAGCTCTTACAACAGTTCACCGCGCCGCAGGATACCAACAGCATCAGAGTCGAGCTCTGGAACACGCAAGGCGCGCTCTTACTCGCTTCGCCTGAAGGCGACACAACGCCGCTCGCTGATTTAACGAGCGAGTTCAAGCAACTCTCGTCTGAGCCGTTCAAAGCAATCGGCGAGATTCGCCAGCTAAAAGACGCGATTGGCTTTCCAGCGGTCGCCGCGATTAAAAGTGACGACGGAAAAGTCGCGGGCTATCTGGTCCGCTGGCGCAAGCTCGCAGCCAGTGCCGACACGCGCAAGCAGATGACGGGACTGCTCGGCACGAGCGCCACTCTCTATCTCGGCAATCACGACAACAACACCTGGACCGATCTCGCGAACATCGTCCCAAAGCCTTCGATTGACGTTCGTACGAAGGGAGACATCTCGACGTACATTCGCAACGGCAACGAAGTGATCGGCCTCGCGCGACCGATTGCCGGCACTCCATGGGTGGTGTTGATCGAGTTTCCAGATGAAGTCGTGCTGAAGCCGGTGAGTGGCTTTGTAACGCGAATGGCCCTGATCGGCCTGTTCCTATTTGTGATGGGAATCGCGAGCGCGTTTGTGCTCAGTCGTAACATTACCGGGCCGCTCTACCAGTTAACCGGAAGCGCCACAGCGATCAGCCGCGGCGATTATTCGCGCTCCGTCGATATTCACCAGAACGACGAAGTCGGCCAACTCGCCAAAGCATTCAATACGATGGTTGAAAAGCTGCACGACTCGCAGCGCGAGCTCGAACATAAAGTGCAGGAACGAACAGCACAACTCGAAGAAGCTAATCGACAGCTCGAGTCTCTCTCGGAAACGAATGCGCAGAAGCGCAGCCTGGCAGAGAAAGAGCGCACCGATGCGCTCGAAGCTTTACATAGCACCGAGAAGCAGTTGCTCCAGTCGCAGAAACTCGAAGCTGTCGGTCGACTCGCCGGGGGAATCTCACACGACTTCAACAACCTGCTGACGGTGATTCTCGGCTACAGCGACATCATGAAGCGCAACCTGCAGGAAGGACACCCGCTGCGACGCAACGTCGAAGAGATCGTCAGGGCCAGCGAGCGCGCTGCTTCACTCACGCGACAACTGCTGGCGTTCAGTCGCAAACAGGTCATGCAGCCGAAAGTGTTTGATCTGAACACGGTCGTCACCGATCTAGAGAAGATGCTGCGGCGCATGATTGGTGAAGACGTCGAGCTACGCGTGAGTCTGCAGGACGAGTTGGACCACATCAAAGCCGACCCGGTGCAGTTGGAACAGGTGATCATGAACCTCGTGGTGAATGCGCGCGATGCGATGCCGCGCGGTGGGAAGTTATCGATCGAAACGAGCAACGTCTATCTCGACGAGGCTTATGCGCGCGAACACGTGTCGGTGGTTCCCGGTGATTACGTGATGCTGGCGATCAGTGATACCGGTTGCGGCATGAGCGAGGAAACGCGCCTGCACATCTTCGAGCCATTCTTCACGACGAAGGAACAAGGGAAGGGCACTGGTCTGGGTCTGTCGATGGTTTACGGCATCGTCAGGCAATCGGGCGGCAATATCTGGGTGTACAGCGAAGAGGGCAGAGGCACGACGTTCAAGGTCTACTTTCCGAGAGTGACCGCGCATGCTGAAGAGTTCAAACGTATCTCGGGAGGTTTGGATGGGCCCCGTGGCTCCGAGACGATCCTGTTAGTTGAAGACGCAGACCTCGTGCGCAGACTCGCGCGACAGGTGCTCGAAGGCGCCGGGTATCGAGTGCTGGAGGCCGCGAATGCTGAAGCGGCGATCGATCTGTGTGAGCGGATCAATGGCGACAAGATCGATCTGTTGCTGACCGACGTCATCATGCCGGGAATGAGTGGGAACGAGATGTCGAAGGTCTTGCTGACGAAGCAGCCGGACATGCCTGTGCTTTACATGTCGGGATACACAGACGATGCGATCGTGCAACACGGCGTGCTCGAAGCGGGGATCAATTTTCTGCAGAAGCCGTTCACGCCGGGCGCGCTCGCGTTGAAGGTGCGCGAAGTGCTGGATGATGATGGGCGCACTTAGACAGGATTTCAGGATTTACAAGATATCTTTATTTCCTCCGCAGACGATTACGCCAACACGCTCGCCCGGTTCGGCTTTGTAACGCCCTGACAACAGTCCAGCGAATGCTGCGGCGCCGCCGGGTTCGGCGATGATGCGCGTCGCTTCCCACAATCTCTTCTGTGCTTCGACAATCTCTTCATCGGTGACGAGCAGTGCGCTGTGTACAAACTTCTGCGCGATCGGAAACATTTGCTGACCGACTTGTCGCGGTGCGAGTGAATCAGCGGCGATGCCGCCTGCGGGCGAATCGACTGGTCGACCAGCATTTAATGCACGTTGCAGGGTCGGCGCTTCTTCGGGCTCAACTGAGATGACCTTCACCCTGTTTTGATACCACGCCGCGACACCGCCGATTAGTCCACCGCCGCCGACAGCGACGAGCACCGAATCGAGCGCGGGAGCTTGATCTTCAAGTTCCAGTCCCAACGTGGCCTGGCCGAGCAGTGTTTCGTCGCCTTCGTACGCGTGAATCGGCAGCGCGCCGGATTCGGCAGTCCAAGCTTCGCTCGCTTCGAGTGATTCAGCGTAACGATCGCCGGCGATTTTCAGATCCGCTCCGTATTGTCGGATGCGATTGACCTTTGTTTTTGATGCGACTGACGGCACGAAGATCGTGGCGGGCTTGCCGAGTTTCATCGCGACGAAGGCGACGGCCACGCCGTGATTGCCGCCGGAAGCCGCGACCACGCCCGCCGCAGGGATTTCACGCGTGAGCAGGTTTGTGAACGCGCCGCGTGCTTTGAACGACCCGGCGTGTTGGAAGAGTTCGAGTTTGAAAGTGATCTTGATCGAATCAAGCCCAAAGTCCGCGCCGTCGACCTCGAGGATCGGAGTGCGGCGGATGTACGGACGGATCACACGTTCCGTCTCCTGAATTCGTTCGCGCGAGAGTTCCATATGAAGCACAGTATCCTGTAAATCTTGAAAATCCTGAAATCCTGTCCAACGTTGTCAATCACATCTGATTTCGTTAGCATCCCCAACATTATGACAACCACTGCCGAAACCATGTCAGGCGAGGAGATCGTCGAGCTCTGTCGCCGCCATACTCTCTTCGAATGGTCCGCCCAGGCTGCTGTCGATCCGATCCCCGTCGCGCGCGCGAAGGGCATCTATTTCTGGACGCCGGAAGGCAAACGCTTCATCGATTTCAACAGCCAGCTCATGTGCGTCAACATCGGTCACGGCGACGAGCGTGTGATCCAGGCGATCAAAGATCAAGCTGATGTGCTTTCTTACGCCAACCCATTCATGGCCACCGAAGTGCGCGCGCGCCTGAGTGTGAAGCTCGCTGAGCTGACTCCCGGCGACATCGACGCATTCTTCTTCACCAACGGCGGCGCCGAATCAAACGAGAACGCGATCCGCATCGCCCGACTCTACACCGGACGACACAAGATCGGCGCGCGTTATCGTGCTTATCACGGCGGCACGGCGGGCGCGTTGACCCTCACAGGAGATCCACGTCGTTGGGCCGCGGAGCCGGGCATTCCCGGTGTCTTCCGCATTCCGGATTACTATCACGGCATTCAAAAAGGTTGGGACACGACTGAGGACGTGCTCGCGCGCACGGAAGAAGTGTTGGAGCTGGAAGGAGCGAAAACGATCGCGGCGCTCATCGTCGAGCCGGTGGTTGGCACGAACGGCATACTCATTCCGCCTGACGGTTACATGCAGGGACTGCGCGCGCTTTGCGACAAGCACGGCATTCTTCTGATTGCTGACGAAGTGATGGCTGGGTTTGGTCGTACTGGCGAGTGGTTCTCGATCGATCATTGGAAAGTGGTTCCCGATCTGATCACGATGGCGAAGGGTTTGACGAGTGCTTACGTGCAACTTGGCGCTGTCGGCATGCGACGCCAGATCGCGGATCATTTCGAGAAGAATGTTTTCTACGGCGGTCTGACTTACAACAGCCACCCGCTCGCGTGCGCGGCGGCGCTGGCAAACATCGCCGTGTATGAAGAAGACAATCTGATCGAGAACGCGCGGAAGATCGGAACCGTGATGCGCGGGCTGCTCGAAGATCTCGAACAGAAACACCCGTCAGTGGGCGCGACGCGAAATATCGGACTCTTCGGGATTGTCGAGCTAGTGCGAAACAAAGAGACGCGCGAACCGATGGCTGGATTCAACAGCGCCGCACCCGAGATGCAGGCGCTCGGCAAGTTCTTCCGTCAGGAGGGTCTCTACACGTTCGTACGTTGGAACACCTTCTTCACGAACCCGCCCCTGTGCATTACTGAAGCTGAGCTACGAGAGGCCTTCGCCATCATCGACAAAGGCCTTGAGATCACAGACCAGGCAGTAGTTTAGCCGCTGATTGACGCGGATAAACGCTGATCTGATCCGCGTCTATCCGCGTTCATCTGCGGCTCAGAAACACGGTAACGCAGAAACGCACCAACACCACCGAGTCGCTCAAGCCGCGTGCTGTCCTCGATAAACGTCACGCGCGCCGACGACAACACATTCGCACGTCGCACCAGCTCATCCGCAACCGTGCGCTGGTCCAACTCTTCAGGCAGCGCTCCATCGACGTCGTAAAGCTTTAGAACCTTTTCGACCTCTTCCTTGTCAAACTTGATACTGTCAGCATTCGCCGCAATCAGCATCTCCTCAACCTGGCCATTCGATAACGCGGCCAGCGTCTCCGGCACACCCGCAACACCAAGATCATCACCGCGGTACTCATTCAATAGACGCTCAACCTTCTCCATATCGGTGAGCGAGTCCTGTCGCTGAAACGCAGTGAGCGATTCTGCAAGCAGCTCGTGCTCGGGCGTGTCGATGCCGAGACTGAGTGTTTCGATAACTTTTTCCTGGAGTGTCTTTGGCATCTGCTCGCGCAGCAACGGGATCACTGTGGCTTCATCTCCAGCGAGAATGACGTGCTCGATATTCTCCTCGCGCACGATCTTCTCGAGCGTATCGACGACTTCCTTCGCGTGCTGTAGGTGATAGTTCTGTACGTGCCGCTGGTAGCGCGCCTGTGACCACCCGCCGACCTTCGTCTGTTTTGTCTTCACATTCTCCAGCTCTTCCTTTTCAACTGCGCGCCCCGCAGCGAAGACGAAGATCTGCGCGCGGTTCGTGTCTGCAAGCACGACAGCGTAACGACGATACTGATCGACGAGACGTGCGAGCGGATAGAGGTGTGGTCGATCGGAGACGAACAAGCGGTTGCGCTCGAATGGCGCGTCAAACAGTCCGACTACAAACCAATCGTCGTCTGCCGAGCAGGCGAAGATCGCGAGTCCCTGCACCTGGGGCGGAACTTCGCTTTCGAGGTAACGAATAATTCTCACGAAGTCTTCCTCGAAGCTCTTCTGTTCGTCTGACTGGTTCTCGTATGACTTGCTTCGTTCCGAGAGTTGTTTCCGAACGAACGGAAGAAACGTGCGCTGGCCGTGATTATCGACGCGAGCGTCGAGGTAAAGACTGATGACGGGCGCAGGCACAGGATCGAAGTTCACGAGACCTTCGAGCAGTTTGTCAGGCGCGGTTGTTTGAGTAGCTAGTTTCGCGATGTCCGTGTTGTCGGTAGCCATAGTAATCCACACACTCCGTCCGATATTTATACAAACGAGTTCTTCTGAAGATGGTTGAAGCACTTTGAGTTCCAGACATTTCAACCGCGGATTCTGCGGCTAAATATTTGCCTGAGTGATTATCATGCTTAAAGGAAAAGACATCATCACACTTACCGCACTCGGCGCGGGAACCTATGTACTCAAGTCGGCTTTCAATCGTCTCTTCGAGTACGACCTTAAAGACAAGACGGTATTGATCACTGGTGGCTCGCGCGGCCTTGGGCTTGTGATGGCGCGTGAGTTCGCGCGCGAAGGCGCGCGTCTCGTGCTTTGCGCACGCGACGAACAGGAGCTCGATCAGGCGCGACTCGACCTGGAGCAGCTCGGCGCCGAAGTAATGACTGCGCGTTGCGACGTCACGAACCGGCACGACGTCATGGCGATGGTGGCGAATGTCTACACTCAAGTCGGAAGTATCGATGTACTCATCAACAATGCGGGCGTTATCCAGGTCGGCCCTTTAGAAGTGATGACGCATGAAGACTTCGAGCTCGCAATGCAGGCGCACTTCTGGGGACCACTCAACACGATCCTCGCCGTACTCCCTTCAATGCGGCAGAAGAGAACCGGCCGCATCGTCAACATCAGCTCAATCGGCGGCAAAGTCAGCGTTCCACATCTTGTTCCGTACAGTGCGAGTAAGTTTGCTTTAAGTGGACTTTCGAAAGGTCTGCGTACGGAGCTGATGAAAGATGGAATCAAAGTAACGACCGTGTATCCGGGGCTCATGCGAACAGGCAGTCCGCGCAACGCAGATTTCAAAGGCCAGCACAGGTTTGAGTACGCATGGTTTAGCATCAGTGATTCAATGCCGCTACTTACCGTCAGTGCAGAGAATGCTGCGAGGCAGGTTGTGCAAGCGTGCAAGCGTGGACAGGCAGAACTCGTGATCTCAGTGCCTGCAAAGATCGCGGTGCTCTTCGATGAGTTGTTCCCTGAAGCGATGTCGCAAATGCTCGCTGTCGCGAACCGCTTCTTACCGGCGCCGGGCGGAGTTGGTACAGAACGCCGCAAGGGCAGGGAGAGTACGTCCAGTTGGTCACCGTCATGGGTTACTACACTGACTGAAGAAGCCGCGCTGCGAAATAATGAAGTGCATCACTGAAATTTTGCAGCACTCAACTGTTGTGTTTCCGGTCTTGAGGCTGTTGAGTTTTTGTCACAGCTAAATTAGTCATTGACCGGGGGGACAGTCACTTCTAATATAAGCGCACACAACGCCAGAGTGAGATTTGCAGTTGCCCCGCAAGTTCTCTCCTTTTTACTCAACAGCCGAATAGTGCGGATCCGGCCAGGCGGGTGTAGCTCAGGTAGTTACAAGGAGGAATTCCATGTCCCGATATGGCAAATTTGTATTTTCACTAGCCGCGCTGTTGGTTTTGGCGGCCGCGAGCGTGCGTGCGGACACGATCACGGTTGCTGGTGTTGATTCCGGCCAATTCTCGACAGCGACTGTGGTTTGTGAGTTCAACTCCCAAACAAACACCTTCACCTTTACAATCACGAACACATCGGCAATTACCCAGCCCGGCTCCACGTCGACCATAACCGGCATCGGCTTTGATTTACCGCCGATAGGAAATGCCAGTGCATCGGGATTGAATGGTTTCACCGGCATGCAAGCGCCAAGCTTGTCGTCAAATTTCACTTTCTCGGATGCGGATTTAGGTAACGTCTCGCACGGTTTCAACGCTGTGGTGCTGGATTTTGGTTTCATTACCGGAAATTCAGGAAACTTCATCGGAGGGTCGGTTAACGACGGACTGTTGCCAGGCGAGAGCGCCTCGTTCACAGTTTCCGGAGCGGCGTTCACGGGATTCACGGAGGCGCAGATCTGTAATGCGATCTTCGTGAGATTCCAGAATGTTCCGCTTGCAGCCGGCAGCGAAGGCAGCGACGTTGGTGTTTCGAGCGTACCCGAGCCGTCTTCGATTCTGCTGCTGGGCAGCGCGCTACTCGGACTTGGCGGTTTCGCGCGACGTAGATTGAAGCTACGAAAGTAGAGCGTCCCGTACCTTTAAATATTTAGCCGCGGAGCTGCGCGGATAGACGCTGACTAAATCTGCGTTTATCTGCGAAGATCCGCGGCTAAATTTTACTAAGTCGTAACTAAGATCGTACGCAGACGTACAATAACATCAGTGTGTTACAACTAAACTCACCTCACTGCGGCATTAGGTTTGCCATGAGAGCCGAATGTGACGAAAAGAGGTATCAGGTCGGTTGAGAAACAAACAGCGCGAGATTTTGTTGTATTGAATTAAGGCGAAGGTCCCCAACTCAATCCGCAATGGTAATGGGCAGGCAGTAATCAAACCCATAGTGGCCGGGGTGGAACAACAAGTCTCAAGCCCAGCCGGCCATTTAACACACAGTTGCAATGGGAACTCGCTCTCCGTGCGGATTAGTGCGCGCGCGATACGGTCCCGGTCTCAATTTAATAACGTGCGGAGAAAGGTGATGAATAACAGTACTAAAACATTTACATCTTCAGTGTTACCACCCGGTGAGACAGACCTTGTCTGCTTCTCTCACTTGCGCTGGGATTTCGTGTATCAACGCCCGCAACATCTTTTATCCCGTTGTGCGCGAAAGCGTCGCGTCTTCTTTATAGAAGAACCGATCTTCGGGAACTGCTCGATGCGCCTCGAAGTGCGGGAGGCGGATCCGGGAGTTCACGTTCTTGTGCCGCATCTTCCGGAAGGATTACGAAGCGAGATCGCCATCAACGCGGTCATGAAAGATTTGACGCGCCAACTCTTTGTTGAGCACGCCATCAATGAATACGTCTTCTGGTACTACACGCCGATGGCGCTCAAGTTTACCGATCACTTCAATCCGGTGGCTGCTGTTTACGATTGCATGGACGAGCTCTCCGCGTTCAAAGGCGCTAATTCGCAGTTGCCGTTACTGGAAAAACTACTCTTCCGCCACGTCGATCTCGTTTTCACAGGCGGGCAGAGTCTTTATGAAGTGAAGCGTAATCAACACCCGGCCGTGTACGCGTTCCCGAGCAGCATCGATGCGTCGCACTTCGGCAAAGCGAGAACGACTGTAAAAGATCCTGAAGATCAGGCACACATTCCCCATCCACGTCTCGGTTTCTTTGGCGTGATTGATGAGCGGTTTGATATCGAGCTGCTCGACCAGGTCGCAGCCAAACGTCCTGACTGGAATTTCGTCATCATCGGGCCGGTCGTGAAGATTAATCCCGACACGCTGCCAAAGCATTCAAACATTCATTACCTCGGCGGTAAGAAATACAGCGAGCTTCCCGAATATCTCGCAGGCTGGGACATCGCGCTCTTGTTGTTCGCGCGCAATGAATCGACTCGGTTCATAAGTCCCACCAAAACGCCGGAGTACCTGGCCGCTGGTAAGCCAGTTATTTCAACTTCGATCAGAGACGTCGTGCGGCCTTATGGCGAAATGAAACTCGTCGAGATCACGGACACTGCCGATGAATTCATTCGTGCGGCAGAAAAGATCCTGTCGAGCTCGAATCGCTCGGAGTGGCTGAAGAAGGTCGACGCATATCTCGAGAACATCTCGTGGGACAAGACCTGGGCACAAATGTCGGATTTGATCGATGAAGTTATAGAAAGGAAACGTCCAGCGAGTTCATTACCGCTCAACGGCATGAGCCAGCGAGCCGGCGCAGCCGCAATTACTCGATAAACGATCAAGGGAGGGTTTCATGTGATGTTTGATTATTTGATTGTAGGAGCCGGCTTTGCCGGCAGTGTACTCGCAGAACGATTGGCAGCGGGTTCTAATAAGAAAGTTTTACTTTGTGACAAGCGTCCACACATAGGCGGCAACGCTTACGATCATTACAACGACGCAGGCATTTTAGTTCATAAGTACGGCCCGCATATTTTCCATACCAACTCACGCGAAGTCTTTGAGTATCTTTCGCGTTTCACCGAATGGCGGCCTTACCAGCACCGCGTGCGCGCGAGTGTTGACGGGCAGATCGTTCCCATTCCGATCAATCTCGACACGATCAATAGTCTTTACGGCTTGAATCTGACGTCGTTCGAGGTCGAAGAGTTCTTCAAGAAGGTGGCTGAGCCGGTAGAGCATGTACGCACGTCGGAAGACGTCGTGGTCAGCAAAGTCGGAAGAGAGCTATACGAGAAATTCTTCCGCAACTATACGGTGAAGCAGTGGGGACTCGATCCCTCCGAGCTCGATGCGAGTGTGACTTCGCGAGTTCCAACGCGGACTAACCGTGACGATCGTTACTTTACGGATACATACCAGGCGATGCCCCTGCACGGGTATACGCGCATGTTTGAGAACATGCTTGATCACCCCAATATCAAGATCATGTTGAATTGCGATTACCGCGAGATTGAGAAGGACATTCCCTTCCGCGAGATGATCTATACCGGACCCGTTGATAGTTATTTCGATTATTGTTACGGAAAACTGCCTTACAGATCCCTCGAATTCAAGCACGAAACGCACGACGTTTCGGTTTATCAAAGTGCGCCGGTGGTCAATTACCCGAACGAGCAGCTCTACACTCGGGTGACGGAGTTTAAGTATCTCACCGGACAGGAGCACGCGAAGACGAGCATCGTCTATGAGTTTCCGAAGGCGCAGGGTGATGCTTATTATCCGGTGCCGCGCAAGGAGAACGCGGAGTTATACGGGCGTTACAAGGCGTTGGCGGATAAGACACCCGACGTGCATTTTGTCGGGCGCTTAGCGACGTACAAGTATTACAACATGGATCAGATCGTGGCCCAGGCTCTCACGACTTACGGCAAGATCGCGGGTATGAAGAGGGTCGAGGCGATGGCGCACACTCATGGCAATGGCAATGGCAAGGGATACGGTGTGAGAACAGAACGCATCGTCCTGCCGGAGCGCGTGATTACCGCTGTAAATCAATAAGTGCGACGAGTCAGTTAGACAGGATTTACAAGATTTATCAGGATTTACATGTAAATCTTTTCTAAATCTTGTAAATCCTGTCTAACTGACTCTTTATCTAAGAACAAGGGGGAATCAAGGGGAATGGATCTCAGGGTTGGAGGAGTTTACTGTCTGCCCAACGGGCGCGAACTTATTGTATTGTGCAAACGTCAAAATGGTAGAGTGTCGTACCGGCTTTCGTGCGGCACCGGGCAGTATGAGATCGGCGATGAAGGCCGGTTGATTTGCGATGGCAAACTAACTGCCTGGGATATTTCGAATTTGAGTGACACAGGGCGGTCCGTTGGTATCGAGCGCTCTACTACGTTAACTGTTACGCATGATTTTTAGGCAAAAAGAAGTCCCCCGGCCTGAGTATCCTCGTCCACAATTTGTACGCAGCATCTGGTTCAATCTCAATGGCGAATGGGAATTTGCCTTCGACGACGCCGATGAGGGATTGAGTCAAGGTTGGCAGGACGGTCGCACGTTACCGCTGAGAATCAATGTCCCGTTTGCCTACCAGACAGAGCTGTCAGGTATAAACGACAAGAGCATTCACGAAGTCGTCTGGTATGCGCGCTCGTTTGAACTTCCCGATGAGTTCTACAAGCGCGATCTGCTGCTCAACTTCGGCGCTGTCGATTACGCCTGCACAATTTGGGTGAACGGCCAGGAAGTCGGACACAATCGCGGCGGACACGTTCCTTTCCAATTCGACATCGCTCCGTATCTCAAATCAGGCACGAATCGACTGACATTGCGCGTCGAAGACCGGCAAGATCCCGAACAGCCGCGCGGTAAACAGTCGTTCACCGGTCTGCCCGAAGGTATCGATTACTACTGCACCACCGGAATCTGGCAAACAGTCTGGCTCGAACCAGTACCGCCGATACGAATCGAAGAGCTGCGCGTCATCACACACGCGAAACGGAATCTTTTCGAGTTGACGGTGTTCCTGCACGCGCCTTCGTCAGCATGGCGTATTGAAGTCGAGGTGCTCGAGGAAGGTAAGCGCGTCACGATCGCAGAAGATCAAACCGCGGTCGCAACCGGACGACTCGCCATCACGATCCCTTACGCGAAACTCTGGTCGCCTGAGTCGCCGCATCTTTACGATCTGCAAGTCAGACTTTACGACGGCAACAAGCTGCTGGACGAAGTGGGCTCGTATGTCGGATTGCGCGGCATCGAGCTGCGCAACGGAAAAGTTCTCATCAACGGTAGGCCCACCTATCTGAAGATGGTTTTGGACCAGGGTTACTGGCCTGACGGTTATCTGACCGCGCCGTCGGACGAAGCGCTTCAGACGGACATCGGCTGGATCAAGATGTTCGGATTCAACGGTGTGAGGAAGCACCAGAAGATCGAGGACCCACGCTGGATTTACTGGTGTGATCGTTTGGGCTTGCTCGTGTGGGAGGAAATGCCCAACGCGCGTGAGTGGTCGCCGAAATCGGAGAACGCGTTGTCCGCGGAATGGCAGGATGCGGTGCGACGCGACTTCAATCATCCATGCGTCATAGCGTGGGTGCCGGTGAATGAAAGCATGGGCTTCCCGGGGTTGGGCACCGAGCATGCGGGACAATATGCATTCATCGAGCGCATGGTTCGCGTCACGCGACGCCTCGATTCCACGCGGCCTGTGATCGACAACGACGGTTGGGAACATACAGACATCACCGACATCTGCGCGATTCACGACTACACCCCCACCGCTGAGAAACTCTCGACTCGTTACAAAGAAACGTTGCAGGGCGGTGGGCTGCCTTCGAAGGTGTGGGTAGACAAGCCTCTCTTCGCGCGTGGGTCGAGATATCGCGGACAGCCGATCGTGTTGTCTGAAGTCGGTGGCTTCCTCGCGATACCGAAAGACATACCGCCCGAGAAGCGGGATCTGCTTTACCGGTTTTACGCCTCGTTTGAGACGAATGAAGAGTTGCTGGACAAGTATCGCGACTTGATAAAAGGAATCGCGTCGCTCGAATTCCTAGCCGGGTTTTGTTACACCCAGTTGACTGATATCGAGCAGGAGATCAACGGCCTCTTGACCTACGATCGCAAACCGAAAGTTCCGGCCGAGGCCATCGCTGCAATACATGACGAAATGTTCAGAAAACTTGGTTAATACATCGTGTTAATCGTAAAATCCTGTCTACGTGTGGTCTGAAAGTTGAACAGAAACTGATGCGTAAGGTACTTGACGTTGACCGGCTCGCCGTTAGGCATCGACCGGACGGCCAGCCGGTGATGCACCAGGACTGGGGCAAACTGCTCTTCATTCACTGGCGCATTGACCCCACCATTCTACGCCCGCACATTCCTCGTTCGCTCGAAATCGACACTTACGGAAACTCTGCGTGGATTGGCATCGTGCCATTCACGATGTCAGACATTCGTGGCTTGCCGCCGTACATGCCTCCGATTCCGGGTCTCGACTCGATGCACGAGTTGAACGTGCGTACATACGTTCATCACAACGGCGTGCCTGGTGTGTGGTTCTTCTCCCTTGATGCGGACAGCACCGCAGCAGTGTTGGCGGCGCGCACTGTCTATCATCTGCCTTACTACTCGGCAGACATTGACCTGCAAGGTAAGAGGAAGATCAAGTACCGGTTGAAGCGTAAAGACAATCCGCCCGCGCAGTTCAAAGCAGCGTGGAGTGTTGGCGATCCGTTGCCGAAAGCACAACCAGGCTCGCGCGAGTTCTTCCTCATCGAGCGCTACCTTCTTTACAGCGAGTATGAAGGTGAGCTCTTTCGCGCGCGCGTCTTTCACGAGCCTTACGACTTGCACAAAGCCGAGCTCACCACTCTCGGAACTACAATGCTGGAAGCGGCTGGTCTGCCACAACCAAAGACTCAACCAATCCTGCACTACTCCGAAGGCGTCAGCGTAGACATCTGGATGCTCGAATCAGTGCTTTAATCGGTGTCATCCGCGGTTTATGTTCGCCATCGTACTCACGATTCTCATCATTAATTCGAATCACATTGCAACGATCTAAACATCGCCATGACACAGCTTTCTCCCAATCTGTGCGGCATGAAAATTGACGCTGTTTTCGTGTATGAGAACAAGGGGCAAGCAGTTCATGAAAGTCGAATGCATTCGCACACTCAACGGTCCGAATGTCTATAGTTACCGTCCAGTGCTCTTGATGAGACTGGACCTTGGCGAGCTTGTCGAACGCGAGAGCCGTGAGCTCAACGGCTTCAACGAACGACTCCTCACACTCCTTCCCGGAATCAAAAATCATCATTGTAGTCTGGGACAACCAGGCGGCTTTGTGACGCGGCTCGAAGAAGGAACTTACTTCGGACACATCGTCGAGCATGTCGCCCTCGAGCTGACCGATCTCACAGGCATCGGTCGCTCGCATGGCAAGACACGTCAGGACAGCGGCAGCGTCTACAACGTCGCGATCGAGTTTAAATCTGAGAAGGCGAGCACATACCTGTTTGAACAGGCAGTGAAGCTCGTCGACTGCCTCGTCTGTAAGAGGACGTTCAAGCTCGAGCCGGTGTTGGAAGAAGCGCAGCGATTGGTGCTTGACGGCGATGTGGGTCCGACGACTCGCTCGATCACACAAGCCGCAGAGAAGCGCAACATTCCGTGTAGGCGAGACGGCACAGGGAACCGCATTCAGCTCGGTTACGGAAAACATCTTCGCTATGTACAAGCGGCGATGACGAGCCAAACGAGCGCGGTTGCTGTCGAGCTCGCGCAGGACAAAGACGAAACCAAGGAGCGGCTCGAGCGCAACGGCATTCCGGTGCCGGAAGGTAAGGTCGTCTACACGCTCAAGGAAGCAAACAAAGCCGCAGACGAGCTTGGCAGACCGGTCGTTGTGAAGCCGGTGAACGGCCGGCAGGGCTACGCGGTTTCGCTTGAAGTGGAGACAGCGCAGGAGATGAAAGTCGCTTTCCAGGCGGCGAAGGAATTTTCGTCAGCGATCCTGATCGAGGAGATGCTCAGCGGCAAAAACTATCGTGTCGTGATTGTCGGCGGCAAGATGGTTGCTGCGAGTGAACGTTTGCTGCCGCACGTGATTGGCGACGGCGTCAGTTCGATACGCGATCTAATCGCAACCGAGAACAAAAATCCGCTACGTGGCGATGGTCATGAAAAGCCTTTGACGAAGATTAAAGTCGACTCAGATGTGATCACGCATTTGCAGCACGCCGGCCTGTCGCTCGACTCAATCCCGAAGCACGGCGAGCACATCACCCTCTCGAATCGATCGAATTTATCCACCGGGGCAACAGCGCAGGACGTTACAGACGAAGTTCATCCGAGTATCGCGCGGATGTGCGAACGCGCCGCACGATTGATCGGTCTGGACATTTGCGGAGTCGATTTAGTGATTCCAGACATCTCGACCGAGATGACGAGTGGCGGTGTGATCGAGTTGAACGCTTCGCCGGGTTTGAGAATGCATCACTACCCGTCGGCCGGCAGGCCGCGCGACGTGGGCCAGGCAGTGGTCGATGCGATCTTTCCACCGGAGGCGCCGAGTCGCATTCCGATCATTTCGATCACGGGTACGAACGGAAAGACGACAGTCACGAGAATGATTGGTCACGTGCTTACGACGACTGGACTGTGCGTTGGCATGACGACAACCGACGGGATCTATATCGAAGGCGAGCGCGTCGTCGAAGGTGATACCACTGGACCACAGTCTGCGCAGGTCGTGCTGGGCGATCCGGCGGTCGAGGTCGCGGTGCTCGAGACCGCGCGCGGCGGAATCCTGCGACGTGGGCTCGGTTACGACTGGTCTGACATCGGCGTGATGACAAACATCGGTGACGATCACATCGGTCAGGACGGGATCAAGTCGGTTGAAGACGTTGTCTACATCAAGTCCCTCGTGGCGGAGCGTGTGAAAGAGGGTGGCACGCTGATTCTGAATGCTGACAACGAGCATCTCGCGAAGTTGATGGAGTGTAAGCGCGTCAGCAGGGTGCCGAAGAAGCTCGTCTATTTTTCGCTCGATGAAAACAATCCGGTGTTGAAGAGTCACTTGCAATCAGGCGGCATGGGTTACTTCGTACGGAGAAAAGGGTTGATTGAGGCGACTGGTGAGACGCAGCGCAACCTGGGAGACTTTTCGATCCTGCCGGCGATGATGAACGGCGCCGCGGATTTTCAGATCAGCAACCTGCTCGCGACGATTGCTGCGTGCCGCGCGTTTGGCGTCGAGCAGGATGTGTTGTTGAAGAGCCTGATCAGCTTTTCGAGCTGCGACAACAATCCGGGGCGCGCGAATCTTTATCGTTTGAATGGTGGGCACGTGATCGTGGATTACGGTCACAACACCGAGGCTTTCGATGCGATTTGTCGTATGACGTCGGCGTGGAACGACAGGCAGGTTACAGGGATCATCAGCGTGCCGGGCGATCGCGACGACTCGATTATCGATCGTGCCGCGCGTGCTGCAGCGAAGGGGTTCGATAAAGTGATCATTCGCGAAGACCATGACTTGCGCGGGCGTAAGCGTGGTGAGGTCGCGAACATTCTGTGTCGCGCGATTCGTGAGTCGTCGCCGGCAACGGAATGTGAAGTGATCCTTGACGAGATCGAGGCGTTGCGACAGGCGGTCGGTCGCATGGTCAAGAATGAAGTGATCGTCGTGTTTTATGAAAAGCTGCAACCGATACAGAACGCGTTGGAGGAGCTGGCGGCGCAGCCAGTCGTCGCCTTGCCGCCCCCAGTGAAACAGGAGCGTACGTTCAGACGTTTGCCGGCGACGCGACGATTTGGCAAGCGATTAGTCCCCGCTATGCCTCCGGCTTAGATAGGGCGACGCGCTCCGCGCGAGAACAAAGCGGCGCCAGGCCGCCGCACTCCAGGGAGGGGTTAGGCGGGAGAGGTTCGGGCGTCTCCTTGGAGTGCGGCAGCCTGGCGCCGCTTTAGCCGCGCGCGGAGCGCGCTATGAAACGATTTAAGAATGTTAACACTGATCGAGAACGGAGAGGTTTATGGACCAGAGCCACTCGGGAAGACGTCTGTCTTGCTGAATGGCTGCACGATTCTCAAGATCGGTAAGATCAAAGCCTCGACCGTAGAGCAACTCGGTCTGCCTCTCGATGTGATTGACGCTTCCGGCTCGATCGTCACGCCCGGACTGATCGATCCACACGAACACCTCCTCGGCGGCAGTGGCGAAGAAGGCTTCAGCTCTCAAACACCTGAGATCAGCGCGAGCGAGATCATCACCGCCGGCATCACCACCGTAGTCGGTTGTCTCGGTGTCGATACCACGATGAAGACGATGGCGGGCCTGCTCGCGCGCGCAAAAGCGCTGAAGGAAGAAGGCCTGAGCGCGTTCATCTGGAGCGGCGGTTACAACGTGCCGCCGACCACCATCACCGGCACGATTCGTAACGACATCATGTTCATCGAAGAGGTAATCGGCGCCGGTGAGATCGCCATCTCCGACGTGCGCTCAACCGATCCCACAGCACAGGAACTCGCACGCCTCGTGAACGACGCTTACGTTGGCGGACTGCTCAGCAAGAAAGCAGGCGTGACACATTTTCACGTCGGCGAGGCTGAGTCGCGTCTCAAACTGCTGCACCAACTGATGGACGACTTCCACACGCCGCCGCAATGCATCTACGCCAGCCACGTCGAACGCAACAAGAAACTGATGCGCGATGCGATCACGTTGACGCGTTCCGGCTGTTTTGTTGATCTCGACACCACGGGCGAAGACGTGTCCGAGTACATCTGTTTCTATTTCGATAACGACGCCGATCCCGAGCAGTTAACGTTGTCTTCCGACGCCGGGCAAAACAGCCCTGCAAACCTGCTTGATCAGATCAGGTCAGCGCGCGAGCGCGGCTGTATCGAGTTTCCACGTCTGCTCGCGCTCGTGACGAAGAACACTGCGAACGTCCTGAAACTCGAAAACAAAGGCGAGCTCGCGGCGGGCAAAGCTGCCGACGTGCTTGTGCTCGACGCGGATTCATTTGAGCTGAAGGAAGTGATCGCGGGAGGCAAGCGCCTCTTCCGCGAGGGGCGTTTGGATTTCAAGGAGAGTTATTTTGGAGAAAAGCAATGTGATCGCGAACCGGGCGCTCGAGATCATCGGACGCGCACGCGGTGATCAACTCAGGACCACATACGGGCTTCGACGAGATCGAGCTCGCCGCAAGTCTCGGCGACTTCATGGCGCTGTCTGCTGCGTTGTCGTGTCTTGCATCATGCCTGGCAAGGTAAATCCCGCGGTTGCGGAGATGCTCAACATGGTCAGCTTTCATGTGTTGGGCCACGACGGTCAGTCGGCGTCGCGGCGCTCTACAACGAGGAGCGCGGATTCATGGGCGCGGCGGAGCTGGCGCAGAAGGCGATTGAAACAGGGAAGAGCGTGAAGGAAGTTGTTGAAGACGAGAAAAAGGTGGAGTCAGGCGATGGAAAGAAGTGATCGAACGTTAATCATCATCGGTGGCCATGAAGATCGATCCAATAACAAGATCATTTTGGGTGAGGTTGCGCGTCGAGTTGGCTCAGGCAAGCTGGTCGTGACAACGGTAGCGATGGCGAACGGCACTGATCAGTTGTTCGAACAGTACGAAAAGGCATTTCGCTCGCTCGGAGTCAAACACCTTTACAACCTCGAAATGAACGACCGGCAAGAAGCGACGCTTCCAGGCAAAGTCAAAATACTGGACGACGCGGTTGGTGTGTTTTTCACGGGCGGCGATCAGATAAAAATCACGAGCCAGATTGGCGACACGCCGATCTTCCAACGCATCCGCGAGATCTACGACGAGGGCGGCGTAATCGCCGGCACGAGCGCGGGTGCAGCCGTGATGAGCGAGACGATGCTCGTGGAAGGTGGTGATGAAAACTCACACGTGATTGGCGGCTCGGTCCGCATGGCTCCGGGACTGGGCTTGATCAGTGGTGTGATCGTCGATCAGCATTTCATGGAGCGCGGGCGCTTTGGTCGCCTCATCGGCGCAGTGGCCCAGAACCCGAAGAACCTTGGCGTTGGTATCGACGAACAGACCGCGATTGTTGTTGAAAGAGGAAATGGATTTTACGTGCTCGGCTCGGGTGGCGTTTACGTTGTTGATGGAACACAGGTGACGTATTCCAACGTCGTTGAAGAGGACCCGAACAAGACGATTTCGATTTATAACGTCAGGATGCACATGCTCAGCCAGGGTGATCGTTTCGATCTGCTCACCCGCATGCCACGACAGATGAAGGGACGTGCCGCCGAGAAGCTTCCGGACAAGGAAGAGGAACAAACCGCACAACCTGCATAGATATCCGCGCATAGAAAACATCGACCAGGAAAGGATAACCATGAAGAACAAGATGCTGCTTGCAAAAGTACCTACAGATTTGTTGTACCAGGCGTTGGAGACAGAGAAGGGTGGCGTGCAGGTTTACGCTACTGCTCTACGTTGCGCAATTAACCAGGATTTACGGGATGAGTGGAACAAGTATCTGGAACAGACCAAGAACCACGTACAGATCTTGTCAGAGATTTTGACTACGCTCGAGTTGGATCCGGATGCGGAAACTCCGGGGCGTAAAGTGGTTCGATACATTGGCACGTCGCTCGTGAAGGCGATGGAAATGGCACTGCGATCTGCAGATCCTCAGTCGGCGCAGATTGTTGCTGCCGAATGCGTGGTGTTTGCGGAAACCAAGGACCACCTGAATTGGGAATTGCTCGGGGAGCTGGCGAAGAATGCGGACGAAGCGGAAGCTGCGTTGATCCTGCCCGCGTATCAGCAGGTTGAGGAAGAGGAAGACGAACACCTCTACCACACGCAAGGTTGGACACGAGAGCTCTGGATCGAGGCGTTGGGTATGCCGGCAGTGTTGCCGCCGCCGGAAGAAGAGCGCGACGTGACGACTGCTGAAGACGCTGCCAAGGCGAAGAAGGCACGCACGAAGAAAGCGGCCGCGAGGTAACAACTGTAGGGGCGGCCCTCTGTGGCCGCCCGATCGGACTCAGCCACGTTGTCCGTCCGATCGGGCGGCCACAGACGGCCGCCCCTACAGTTGTCTCTAAACTTCGCAGCATTCCACTAAAAGGTTTAGAACGAGAAAGGGGCAAGAATGAGCCAGGCCAGGAATAAGTCAAAAGCGAACGGAAAGAATAAAAAATCGAATACACCTACGAATGAAGTTGAGCCCACGAACGGGGCCGGTCTCGGCGCGAACAATTTAAAGCTCGACGAGCTCGCGCCCAATGTCGAAGAGTCGGCCGGTGAATTTCTCACGACTAACCACGGCATTCGCGTCAACGACAATCAAAACTCACTCAAAGCAGGCGATCGTGGACCAACCCTGATCGAGGATTTCATCTTTCGCGAAAAGATGACGCACTTCGATCACGAACGAATTCCGGAGCGCGTGGTCCATGCGCGCGGCACGGCCGCACACGGCTACTTTCAGGTTTATGAGTCGATGGCCGAATACACCAGAGCCCACTTTCTCCAGGATCCTTCAGTGCAGACACCGGTTTTCGTCCGCTTTTCGACAGTCGTGGGATCGCGCGGCTCTACCGACCTCGCCCGCGACGTGCGCGGCTTTGCAGTGAAGTTCTATACGCAGGAAGGGAACTACGATCTCGTCGGCAACAACATACCCGTGTTCTTCATCCAGGATGCGATCAAGTTTCCTGACCTGGTCCATGCAGCCAAGCCTGAGCCTCATAACGAAATCCCGCAGGCGGCCACTGCCCACGACACCTTCTGGGACTTCATCTCACTCATGCCCGAATCGATGCACATGATCATGTGGGTGATGTCTGATCGCGCCATACCGCGCAGCTACCGCATGATGGAAGGGTTTGGCGTGCACACGTTTCGTTTCATCAACGCGCGCGGCAAAGCGCGCTTTGTTAAGTTTCACTGGAAACCGCTGCTTGGTTTGCACGCGGTTGTTTGGGACGAGGCACAGAAGATTTCCGGCAAGGATCCGGACTTTCATCGACGTGATCTCTGGGAAGCAATCGAGGAAGGCGACTTCCCGGAATGGGAGCTCTGTGTCCAGATCGTCGAGGAGAAAGACGAACACAGCTTCCCGTTTGATCTGCTCGATCCGACGAAGATCATCCCGGAAGAGCTCGTGCCGGTACAGCGCATCGGCAGATTGACGTTGAATCGTAACGTGGAAAACTTCTTTGCCGAAACAGAGCAGGTCGCTTTCCACACCGGTAACATTGTTCCCGGAATCGACTTCACGAACGATCCGTTGCTGCAAGGGCGTTTGTTTTCTTACCTCGATACACAGTTGTTGCGTCTCGGTGGTCCAAACTTTCACGAGATACCGATCAACAGACCCGTAGCACCAGTTCATAACAATCAGCGCGATGGCTTTATGCGCCAGACGATTAATAGAGGACAGACGAGCTACGATCCCAACAGTCTGCGCGGCGGGTGTCCATTCCAGGCGGGAGTCGATTTCAGCGGGTTCACGAGCTATGCGGAAAGAATCGATGCTCAGAAGGTGAGGCAGCGTAGCGCCAGCTTCTTCGATCATTTCAGCCAGGCCACGCTCTTCTACAGAAGCCAGTCAGCGGTGGAGCAGAATCACATCGTGCGTGCGTTGCGGTTTGAGCTGGGCAAGGTGGACACGCCGCCGATTCGCGAGCGGATGCTCGGCTTGTTGGCCCAGGTCGATACTGATCTGGCAAAGAGGGTTGCCACCGGACTCGGGTTGAGCGTGCCGAAGAAGCTCGAGGGACCAATGAACATGAGTGTTCCGGCCGATGCGGATCCGCGGAAGTTTCAACCGAAGCGAAATGGCGAATCGGAGTTGGAGCCTTCGCCGGCTTTGAGCATGCTGGATAATCCGAACTTTCCTTTGAAGACAATCAAGACGCGCAAGATCGCTTTCCTCGTAGGTGATGGATTCGATGAAGCTTCAGTGCTGGACATGAAGATGGTGCTGATGAAAGCGGGAGCGAAGGCGATGACCGTGGCGCCGCGTTTAGGCGTGCTGACTGGAGCCGGCGGTGAGACGTTGAATGCCGACTTCAGTTTTTCGACAGGCGCGTCTGTTCTGTTCGATGCGGTTTACGTGCCCGACGGTGAAGCCAGCATCGCCGCGTTGCAAGCTGGACCAGAAGCGGTCGACTTCCTGCGTGAGGCTTACCAGCACTGCAAGACTATTGCAGCGCATGGCAGGGGAGTGCAGTTGTTGGAGAATGCTGGACTGGGTGAATCGATGGCGGATGCGGGCTTGATTGCGGGCCGCGATGGTGATGCGAAGACGCTGGCGGAAAACTTCATTATCGGTATTGCACGACACCGGCACTTCGAACGCGAGATGATTCTGTAACGCGAACTGCGACATCAACGCACGGGTGGCCACGGAGGGCCACCCCTACAGTTGTCGCTCATCGGACGCACTCGACGAAGTGGCGTGATTGACTACAACTGTAGGGGTGGCCCTCCGTGGGGCCACCCGTGCGTTGAACAAAAACTCTGTTGCAGGTAATAAGTGGCTTTTGAGGGGCGAAAGTGGTATAAGCAACACATCCGACAATCCCCTGGCTCGTTGTTTCGGTTGGCCCCAACTTCCGAATTTGCCCCTCGTCCGTGCGGGTTTTGATTTAACTCCTATTCCAAGGGGGTCTTGATGTCTAAATCACTCGCTCTCTCCGCGATTTTGCTGTTGTGTATCTCGGGCGCCGGCCTGGCCCAAAATGCGGCGAATTACGCGGACACGGTACGAACAGTTTCACCTGAAGCAAAAGCCGAAGCTAAACGACTGTACAAGGAAGGCGTGAAGTATGGTCTCGCCGGACTCTACCCACAGGCCATCGCGATCTTACAGCGTGCCGTACAACTGGATCCTGAAAACGCGAACGCACACTTCGCTTTGGGCCACGCGTATTTCGACGTGAAGCAGTATCGCGAGGCGATTGAGAGTTTGAAGATGGCTGTGGCGCTCGACCCGAAAGACGTCGAAGCGCGCGACCGTCTCGGTCTCGCTCGCGCGATGCTTTGGGAACAGGACAACGCCAAACTAAACGCACAACGACAAAAGGCTCAACCCAAGCCTCAGCCAGTCGCCGAACAGGTCTCGATCAGCGTCAAAGTTCCACCGGCGCCTGAAAGGACACCCGACAAAGCTCCTGAAAAGGCTCCCGAAAAAGTTCCTGAAAAAGTTCCGGAAACACCTCTGAAGACTCCAGATGAAGTCAACGCCGCCGCCAAAGACTTAGCCCTCACAAAGATCTATCGCGTTGGACCAAACGACGTGCTCGACATTCGCATCAACGACAACGCGTCACAATCAACATTGTTCACGATCACGGCCTCGGGCTTGTTGGAACACCCGATGCTCGCCGAGCCGATGACTGCCGGAGGTCTCACTACTGATGAGATCAGCAGCCGCATGGAAAGCGAGTTGAAGCGACGTGCATTGATGGACCATCCGAAAGTGTCGGTTGGAGTTCGTGATTATGCGAGTCACACGATTCTCGTCAGTGGTCTGGTGAAAGACTCAGGCACGAAGATTCTCCGGCGTGAAGCGATTCCGCTCTACGTCGTTGTCGCCGATGCGCAACCATTGCCTGAAGCAGCACGCGTGACTGTGCTGCGCAACGAGTCGAATCAGACGTTTGATGTCGAGCTCGCTGAGTCGAGTGAGATGAATCTGCTGGTGCGACCCGGTGACGTGATCACGCTGCATCCGAGTGTGACGCAGTTTGTTTACATCGGTGGCGCGGTCGCGCAGCCAGGCGAGAAAACTTACCGGCGCGGTTTAACTTTGACGCAGGCGCTAATCTCCGCTGGAGGCGTTACGTCGAAAGCGAAAGAAGCAAGTATCGGGCGCGACGATGGCAAAGGTTTCCTGGTCGTAACAAAGTATAAGTTGAAAGAGATCGAATCAGGCAAAGTGCAGGATCCGGCGGTGAAGCCCGGCGACCGGATCACGATCAAGGAGTGATCATGGCTGCGAACGTAAAACAATTTAACAGGCCCGACGTTTCCGCGGAGCTGTTCCGAGTTGCGGAGAGCGGCGACGTCGATGAGTTGCTGCGTTTGCTGCCGCGTGTGGGCGACATCAATGCGCGTAATCGACACGGAATGACGGCGTTGATGAAGGCCGCATTCTTCGGACACGAGCCGGTGGTGCGCGTGCTGCTCGAACGTGGCGCAGATCCGAATGCGGTACGCAATGACAGGTTCACGGCGCTCGCGCTCGCTGCGTTCTTTGGTCACGCTGAAGCAGTGAAGACTCTGATCGAGTTTGGGGCGAAGACTCAAGTGGTGACGCGTGCCGGTGCGTCTGCGGAAACGTGGGCCAGGGTACGAACGTTTGATGAGGTTGCGCGTTGTTTGCAGACGCACACGCCGAAGCCGAAACCAATGGCTGTTGCCCCAGCACCTGTTGCACCGGAGCCGTTTGCCGAGACGGCCCCGGCGGTGAAGACGCTGAAAGATCCGCCTGAGATTTGGGATCTGGTCCACGAAGCGCCGCGTAGCTTCGATCCGCGATCTGCGTTCATTGCACGCATCACATCGATGAAGCGAACGTTTGCCCTCGGTGCGTGTGCGGCAGTGTTGTTGATCGTCGGTGCTGGTGTTGGTGTGCTGGTGTTGCGAAGCTCGCAGGCGCGTGCTTTGCCGGCTGCAATTCCGCCGGCTCCGGCTCCAGTCGCAGCAGAAACCTCAGTGACTACTCCACCGCAGACGCAAGCTGTGGTTGAGAGTCCGCCTGTTGAAGTTGTGAATGGCAATCACACGCGCGCTGTTCCGAACAAAGCACGAGTGTGGCTACGACAGCCGCGATCGAACCCGGCGGTTGTGACTGAGGTACCTGTTGTGCAGAGCACTGAAGCCGCAACAGTGGCGCCGCCCCGAATCGAGTCACCAAAACCGGCGCCGCCCGCGGTCAAATCAAATCCGAACACGGCGCTGAGTCCACAAGTGATCACGCCTTCAAAGAGTGCTCCACCAAAAGGCAAAGTGATCCAGTGGCCTTAGGCTCAATCCGTGAATGAAATCCGTGTCTATCTGTGGCTAATATTCCGCAAACGCGTCATCCGGATAGCAGTACAACCAACGCTCTCCGATTTCCGCTGACGCAATAACCGGATGACCACTCGCGCGTGCGTGCTTCGACGCATGCCTGTTTGGCGAGCTATCGCAACAACGCGTCGTGCCGCACTGCTGGCAAGTGCGCAAATGCATCCACTGCGCACCGATCTTCACACACTCTTCGCAAACCCTCTGCTGCGGTTGCTTGACTTCATCAACCCCGTCGATATGAACACATACTGCTGTTGCCATCCAGCTAGTATACAGGCTGGGTGCGATAATTTGTGCGCTGGCGTCGGTCGTAGAGATCAGAATCGTAATCCACCGGCTGATCATCCTTCGTCGACGGCGCGCCGTGATTATCACCCGCGCGAATTACACCTGTCTCGTCGATGTAAAACGATCGAACACCGGTTTTGCGGTAGGTCTCGGGCACACCCACCACCTTAAACCCTGGATCATCCAGTTCGGTAGTAGTTACTTCCACCGTGAAGACGTAACCGTTCTTCATGCCGGTCGCGAGCTTCGCATCGATCAATCCCTCGGCTGCGAGCTCGTTCAACGTTCCGTATTTGCCCTGGCCGCGGGTAGCCTGATAAGTGGCTTCCGCTGAATGGAGGGTGCGGAGTGAAGACTGGGCAGAGCCTTCGTTTGCAGCTCGATAGGATGCGAGTAAGTTGGGGATCGCGATCGCCGCAACCATGCCTACCGGAACGAACGAGACCAGCGACACGATATTAATTACGAGAGCAGCGATGGCCATGCCTCGCCCACCGTATTGCCACGGATCGCGTTTGGCCCGGCTCATCGCGATGGACGCGAGGATGATGCCGGTGAGAGCGCCAACGACGGCGATGCCGAGAGTGAAGAGACCGATAATGCCTAGCACGAGGGCGGCAATGGCGAGTCCTTTTTTCTCACCTTCCGGCTGCTCCGCGCGGTCGTAGTTTGAGTAGCCTGAGTTGTAGACGGGCGTGGGTGTTGGGAGGTCGTGCGAACGCTGGCCGAGCGGCGCGCCACAAGCTTTGCAGTTCTCGGAATTCCAGCCTACAAAGCCGCATTCGACACATTTTGTACTCTTCATGGTTGTTAGTCCTCGGGTGATTGGGGTGAAAGAGGCGGGTTTGACCCTTCAATGAGGAAGGGATTGGGAAATATAGTACTGAGGTGGGGTTCAGCAGGTCAACAAAAATGTAAAACAGGATTTACAGGAGTTTTTCAGATTCACTTGGGTGAATCCTGCCAAAATCCTGCAAATCCTGTGGAACTACCGTTAAGACTAAGCCGTCGCGCTGGCGCTCTTCTTTTTCGCCATTTCGTCCTGCATAAACTGCCTCATCGCAGCAACGTGGCCGGGGCTACGCTGTTCAGACCACTCCTCAAACCGTTGCGCCGCTGTTTCTAGGTTCTTGAGCATGTTCGGGTCCTTGTACGCCTCCCGAAATTGCGGCACCACAGGTTTTAGCAGCTCCCAAACGAAGAAAAACTCCCCACTTGTCTCAAAGAACAGGTCCTCGCTGAGCAGCCCGTAGTTGAGCAGCGCGCAGGCCTGTTCCCAGTATCCCATCACCATTCCAACGAAAGTGCCCTGTTCGGTTCCCATCGGGGCCACTTTCATCGCCTCTTCCATCGTATCGGCGCGGTAGTTCTGCTGAAACCAATCGCGCGCCTGGCGCAAACGGGCTTCGCGCCGCAGATCGTAAACTTGCAGATGAAGTTGTGCTTGTTCATGCGTAGGTTTAGTACCCATAGCGTTCCTTTCTATTGTCCTTTCCGGGTCAAACTAAATCACAGTCCAATCCTACGTCGAATGACGAAGGTCAAAATCGACAGTTACCCCTTGAAATGTTTGTTGACCCGGAAAGTACCTCAACTTTGTGACAAAAAAGTGACGCTGCTATCAACGGCCTTGAACCAAACGTCGCGTATTCGGAGCACGGATGAGCCTCGATGGCGCCTCCAATATCAGACTGGGCTTGTTGATCAGCTCGACCACGTGCTGTGCCGACTCCATGGCGCCTTCCTGCCATCCCGGCAGTTGCGACACCTGATCCCCGGTGACATAAAACTGTCCTTCCGGGCTCAGGAGTCGGGTGTAAGCCTTCGAGTGATCATCGCTGTTTGGATCCCAGTTGGCCCAGCCGCCGCCCTCGTTCTGAATGTTTTGCCACGCGATCGAGATCGCTTTGTCTGACGGCACGATCCGCTGGTCTGCAAACTCCGGATGAAGTTTGATCGCACCTTTACGTGCTTCGACGATGCGGTCTGCCGGGTTCATGTTGCCGAACCGGATCGCGTCCTGGTCGTAGTTGTAGGCGCCGGTGAGCGTGCCGTTTTTAGTGAAGTAGTCATACGACGGGTACCACATCTGCGTGATCGGATCGTCTGTGTAACTGATGCCGCCGTAGATCTGGTTCTTGTCGTTTTCCCAGAAGCGTTGATTGGCCTGCCAGCCGAGCTTGCACGTTGGATCGTAGACACACGTTGCAACTGCTTTCGCAAACTCATCTGAGAAGTTGTTTTTGATCTTGCTGAGTATCGGCAACGGGATGTTGCTGATGCAGGCATCGGCGGTGATATTAGTTTGCTTGCCCGTCTTGCGATCGCGCACAGTGATAGTCACGTCTTTCTTGCGCGTCTCGATATTCAGCACTTCAGTGTTGTACTGAATGAATTTTCCCACTTTGCTGACGAAGCCATCGACGATCTTGTCCATGCCCCCGACGGGCTGGAAGAGTGTCGGCTGCCACTCGTATTCAAACGACTGGTAAAAGCGGCGCTGCCAAAACTCTGAGGCGAGCAGATCTTTCAGTGCCAGCTTGTCTCCGGGCTCGCACGGGTCCTTGAGGGTGATGAGGCAGCCATCGCGTGTAGAGCCTGTGTAGTCGAAACACGTCTCACATTGCTTGCCGCAACTGGCGCAGGCCACACAACCCTTATTACACGTCTGGCACTGCGTCTTTCCGCACGTGGTGCACGTTTCGTTCTCGCCGAGATCGCCGAACGTCTTCAACAGGCACAGCAGACGGTTGCGATCATCGTCGTCGAGTTCTTTGTTGAGTGCTTTCTGATTTACCGCCTTGGCGAGCATCTCCGAGATGTAGCCCTGCGTGTCGTTGGCGATCTTGCGGCGAATTTGCGCCTTGCCACCCCATGCTTTACTCGTCTGGAACAAGTTTGCCATCGTCTCCATCACGTAGACTTCGAGAGCGACGTTGAGCACCTGGCAGTAATGAAGTACGCGGCGGTGATGATAGGGAAGCCGGCCTGGTCCCAGATTCAGGTAGAGACCTTCGTCAAACTTGCATACCTGGCGGAAAGTCTCGCCTGATTTTGTTTTCTCTTCGAGCACAGTGCCGCGCCGCGCGGAGTGATTGCGACCGCCGGCACGTTCCGTTACCTCGATGATGTGCACGGTGTAGTTTGCCTTTAAGAGCTCGTAAGCCGCAGTGAGTCCGGCGATACCCGCGCCGAGTATCACGACCTTCTTGCCGGTTCCGGAACCAGCGGGCAGTTGCGGCGGGCCTGCCCATGCTGTGGGAAGGTTAATCAGTCCGAGCGCTGTCATCGTCTCGTACAGAGCGGCTGAGCCGCCCGCGACGCCGACTGCCTCGAGGAAACGTCTTCGAGTCACACCATTCTTTCGTTTTGTCATTAAGTTCCTCCAAAGGGGTTGAGAGTCTGAGATACCCTGGGCTCGGGAGGTTAAGGCTCTCGCAGAGTAGCACGATCCATGAATGTGTGGCTTACTTTTTGCTGGCATAACGCCATAGTGAGGGGGAACGACTGCAATGCCATCACTTTGGAAGCTGGGCGGTTTGAGTTGGCTTCAATTGGGCAAACGTGTCTGGAATGAGATACAGGAAGATAACGTGTTTGGCCGGGCGGCGGAGTTGTCGTACTACTTTCTGCTCGCGCTTTTTCCATTTTTGATCTTTGTAACTTCGATCATCGGCATCGTGCTTGGCTCGGGAACAGGGACGCGCCACATGTTTTTCAACTATCTCGCTCGCATCATGCCGCCGTCCGCATTTCAACTGATCGATTCGACGATGTATGAGGTGTCGGCGGCGAGTAGTGGTGGGAAGTTATCGTTTGGACTGATTGCGGCATTGTGGGCGGCGTCGAATGCACTTACTTCGATCACTGACTCGCTTAACGATGCCTACGACCTGAAGGAGACTCGGCCGTGGTGGAAGACGCGGCTAGTTGCGCTTGGCCTGACGGTTGCGCTTTCGGTTTTGATCATTGGCGCGCTTGTGCTCGTGATTGCCGGTGGAAAGATCGCGGAGTGGCTCGCGGTACACTACGGCTTTGGTCCGGTGTTTCCCACCGCGTGGAAGATCATTCAGTGGCCAGTTGTTTTTGCGGCCATCATGCTCGCGTTTGCGTTGATCTATTACCTTGCGCCTGATTTCCGCGAACAGTCATGGCAATGGCTGACGCCAGGCGCCGCGGTCGGCGTAGCGCTGTGGCTGCTGGTCTCACTTGGCTTTCGTGTCTACCTGCACTTCTTTAACTCCTACAGCGCCACTTATGGATCACTCGGCGCCGTGATCATATTAATGCTGTGGTTCTACTTCACCGGCGCTGCTGTATTGATCGGGGGAGAAGTAAACTCCGAAATCGAGAACGCCGCCGCGCAACGCGGCGAACCCGAAGCCAAGGAAAAGGGAGAGAAGGCGCCGGACGAGAAACCCGGCACCATGCAAGCGGCGTAGCGACACGAATCACAGCGCCAACGGCGCGGAATGTGAAAGCCAGGGGCAAGCGCGAAGCGCGTCGCCCCTGGGTCTGCGACAATCAAAACATTCGAGCCCTGAAAGGGCGTAACAGGTTTTGTGTTTCGGCCTTTCAGGCCTCGGTCGCTTGGCGTTGTTGTTAACCAGGGGCGACGCGCTTCGCGCTTGCCCCTGGCTTTCATATCCCGCGCCGTTGGCGCTGTGATTCGTGTATCTGCTCTTTTGTGGAACTCAGTGATCGATGCCGCGGCCGGTCTGCTGCTGTAACTCGTCTATGCGTTTGGATGCTTCGGCTTTCGTTAGATTCGGATCAAACTCTACGCCTGCCTCTTCACAAAGCGTCTGGAGATAGGAACGCTGGGCGCCCGTCATCTCTTCATCACCCGTGACCCAGTCTTCCGGGTCTTTGATCATGTTCGAATTCTCGTTGTCTCTAATACCTGCTTGACTCATACACAACAACCTCCTGATTCAACCTTGCCAAGTCAGATTCACGAAGTTGTTTCAGAAGTGCAACAGTATTTCGGCTGTAGGCAGGCGAGATTATTGGTGGAATATGTATGCGGGATCAAAACAAATTCCCCAGCTTCAATCGATTCCAATATTGCCTGCACTTTTGGCGCAAGTGCTATGACTAAAGGAACTTGGTTTGTTGGCAGTTGGATTATTGCCAGTTGTCGCTGTGCAAGATTCTGTTGGTACCTAAGGTTCTGATCGCTCGTAATCAGAACGTCGAACTTGCCTTCAGCCAGGCGAAGCAACGCTCCGTTCGTGATGCCAGACCAACCTTGCTCCTGCACCGTCTTGATTTCAAATCCGGTGAGGAGTCTCTTCGGCACGTGAGGTGTGCATTCGTCCAGCAGGATCTTCACTTAAGCTTTAATAATCTACGTAATGTAGCGCCGGAAAATTTTATAACTTCTAATGCTTGTTCACGGGAGACCGTGGGAAAATTGTCTAAAAATTCCTCTAGAGAGACGCCCGCTTCCAGATTGCTCAATAGCGCCTCAACGGGCACACGCGTTCCACGAAAAACAGGGGTGCCGCCGAGGATTCCGGATCGACGTTAATGGGAAGTGAGGCTATTTCGTTTTCGTCGATTACTACTGACATGTTTTAGACCTGGGCTGCGATTCATTCTAGTTTTTGCACATTAGTAAAACAAGCGACCCGATTCATGGGAGAGTCAACTGTAGGGGTGGTCCTCCGTGGCCGCGCGACCGGACTCAACCGCGTTGTCCCTCCGATCGAGTGACCACGGAGGGACCCCTACAATTGCGCCCGTGGAGATCGTGTAACGGTGGTGACGCTTGTTGCTGTTGACAGTAAATACTGGCAGGAGTATAGTGCGGGGCCATGGCGATTACGGTGCTCAGGGAGAAGGGAAGGAAGTATGTAGGGCTGCCGGAGTTTGCGAGGGTGAGTGGCGAGTTGGTGGCGGATCTTCAGCTCGAGCAGCAGCGAGGGACCGTCACGAGCGTTCCGGATGAACGCACGATCCGTTACTACCTCGCCGAAGGCTTAATCCAAACGCCGGAGGAGAAGCAGGGGACTGCATCGGTTTTTAGTTACCTGAACCTATTGCAGTTGCTCACAGTGAAGAAGCTGCAAGCCGAGCATTTGCCGATTCGCAAGATCCGCGAGCTTGTCGCAGGCAAGAGCGAACAGGAACTCGAGACATTACTCGGCGTGCGTGGTCCTTCCGGAAAGAAGACGGAAGCGAAGCAATATCTCGAGTCGTTGCTCGCCCCAGCTCCGAGCGCACCGCTAAAAGAAATGGCAGCACCGCCACCGCAACAGCTCGATGCGTCAGCCTCATGGCAACGAGTCGAAATCGAGCCAGGTCTCGAGCTGCACGTTCGTTCCGATTACTCACCCCCGGCAACAACCGGCAAGACGCGAAGCTTGCTGGAAAAGGCCATCCACAGACTACGCCGATTACGCGACTAGAAAGGAGTTCTAAACATGGAGTACCCAAAGGTAGAGTTTTTCACCACACGCGCGAAGCTTGAAGCAGGACGTGAGCAGACTGTGGATGTGCTGATTCGCATAACAGCGCCAACACCGACCTCGGATCCGACGACGCGGCCAAACTGGAAAGGCCGTCCTGATCTAAACCTCAGCCTCGTACTGGATCGCTCCGGCTCAATGGAAGGCGAGAAGATGGTGCGCGCACGCGAAGCGGCGATGTTTTGTGTCGACCAGATGTTGCCAACGGACCGTCTGAGCGTCGTTACGTTTGACGATCGGATCGAGGTGTTGTTTCCGAGTGAGCCAGTCACGAATAAGCAGGCGATGAAAGACCTGATCGCGCGCGTCACAGCTCGCGGTTCCACGGCTTTGCATGAAGCATGGGTACGCGGTGGTCTGAGTGTCAGCGAACGGATGCTCGATCAGGGTATCAATCGCGTGGTGCTTATAACTGACGGACTCGCAAATGTCGGCGTCACGAATACAGACGAGATCGTCACGCAAGCGATGGGTCTTTACCAGCGAGGCGTTAGCACGTCGACCATCGGCATCGGCGCCGATTTCAATGAAGATTTACTGATGCCGATGGCCCAATCGGGTGGCGGCAATGCGTGGCACGTCGTTGAGCCTGACGACATGCAACACATTTTTCAGACTGAGCTTGAGGGCCTGATTGCGCAGTATGCACATACGGTTTCATTGTCACTGATACCTGCCGATGGCGTTCGCATCGTTGACGTGCTCAATGATTTTGAGTTGACCGAGACGGGACGTTATCGACTGCCGAATCTACAGGCTGGTTCACCGCTCGATATCGTGGCGCAGTTGAAAGTCGGAGCCGTGGAAGCCGGCACTCAGATGCGTCTGCTGGATCTGCGTCTCGGCTTCACGCCGCAGGATCTGAAACAGGCGGAAGTATTGAAACAGGCACACACGGTTGAGTTCGCTTTGCAGACGGAGAATAGCCCCGTGAATGAAGAGGTGATCAAGGCCGTGCAGTTTTTGATGAACGCACGGGCGCGCAACGAGGCGATGAAGCGCATGGACCAGGGAGACTATGCGGGCGCTGAAGCTGTGTTGGGCAGTGCGTTGAGTGCGACACGCGTGGCGTGTGCGAATTTTGCGGGGATGCCGGCGGTGATGGAAGAGTGTGCGTCGCTGCAGGAGACCGCGTCGTCGTTGAAAGATCGACTCAAGGACAAGATGAGCCGCAAGAAATTAGCGTACAGGGCGTATACGCGACAGACTGGTAAGTTGGACCGCTAAATTCAACGCACGGGTGGCCACGGAGGGCCACCCCTACAGTTGTAGCCCAACTAGCGCCTCCAATGATGTGGCGTGGTTGACTACAACTGTAGGGGTGGCCCTCCGTGGCCACCCCTAGCCGCGCCTAATGTTGTTAGTTGCTGTTCGGGTTCTCGGCTTTGTAGAAGTAGTACTCAGCCGTGTACGGGATCTGCTTCGTCTCGCCGTCGATTAAGCCCGGCTCAGACGGAGCCAGACCACCGGTCGTGTTCACACGCTGAATAAACGTGATCTTGCTGAAGATGCCTGCACCTTCAGTGCGGAACTTCGAGAGCAAAATCCACGCGATGGCAGTTGGATCAGGAGTACAGCCGGTGCCGAGCACGCGACGTCCTTCAACTTTGCTACCGCTCTTGCTTTCCCAGGTTGGCCCAGCGTAGTGACTGCCGATTTCACCGAAGTAGTTTTCCTCTGCAAATAGGGCGGCCTGCGGCGCCAACAAGTCCCACTTCTGAGTGATGAGGTTCCATTTGTAGATCTGCACACCCTTCGCGTAGGCGTGAAACGCGAGCTTGTTTCCCTCCGGCACGCGAATCGTGCTGCACTCCTCCGGCAACACTGGACCGTTGGTGTTGTCGAATGCAAATGCTGATGTTGCGGTGAGAGTAACGAGAGTGATTAGGACAAGAGATTGAAAGAAGCGATTGATCTTAGTGCGGTACATGAGTTTCTCCTTCGAACTTATTTGCATACCGAAAGAGGAAGTTGCTGAACCTAGGCGCGTATTACTACCGCTGAAAAAGTTTTTCAGATGGCCCTTTTCACGCGTTTTTTGCGCGTTACTACTGAACCAGTAACAGCTTAGGAGGGTACGATGCCGGTCGCTTTTCGCAAGCCGCTCTCTTTGCTGATCTTCAGCCTGAGCCTCCTTACTCCGGCCCTGGGTCAGTCACAAACAACCACTGCTTCAAATGCTCCGTGTGACGGCAAGATCAATGACCGCCGTATGCCACCGCAGGAGGTAATAAATTACTGGCAGAAATGTCTCACCATTTTTGAAGAGCGGGCTGACAAGAATGGGCAGGCGCAAGCAATGCAAGCAATGGCCGTTGTTCACGATGCAGAGCGGCGCCACGAGCTTGCACTTCAGTTGTACGAGAAGAGCCTCGCGCTCAGCCAGGAGGTTGGCGATAGAAAACTGACCGCGCTGATTTTCAACGGCCTTGGATTGGCTCATACAAATCTCGGTCATTACGAAGTCGGCCTGGACTTTTATTTCAAAGCACGCGCGCTCAGTGAAGAGCTGGGCGACAAGAGCACGCTCAACATGGCGCTGAACAACATCGGCACGCGTTATCTCGCGCAGGGCCGGTACGCGGAAGCGCTCGACTATCTTCACAAGAGTCTCACCGTTCTTCTGGAGATGGGTGCTGCTGCCGACCGGCGCAGTCTTGCTTACAAGTATCAAAATATCGGCCTCGTCTATCGCCGTCAGGGTCACCTGGACCAGGCGCTTGCCTATTCGCGCAAGAGTCTCGATATCCTCGTTGAGATTGACGACAAGTTTGGGATTGCGAACCTGCAAAACAATATCGGTGTGATTTACAAATCGCAGGGACTTTATGACGAAGGGCTCGGGTGGTTTCGAAAAGCGCTGCCGGGTTACGAAGCATTGAAGGCGACGCCGGGTATGGCGCGCGCACTCAACAACATCGGCGACACGTATCGCTTGCAGGGCCGCTACGACGAGGCACTCGAGCCGCTGTTGCAGAGTCTGCGCTTGCGCGAGCAGGGCAAGGATCGTGGCGCTGTGACACTGTCTTTGAATAATCTCGCGCGGCTGTATGAAGCGCAGGGCAAGTATGCGGAGATGTTGGAAGTGAGCCAGCGTTCAGCGAAACTGGCGGATGAGCTCTATAGTCGTGAAGAGATCTGGACCGCGCAGGACAACATCGGTCGCGCGCTTGTCGGCCTCGGTAAGCCTGCCGAGGCGCGCAATAGTTTTCTCGCGGCGATTAACGGCATTGAGGCACTGCGTCGCGAAGTCGCAGGTGGTGAACAGCAGCAACAGACTTTTCTCGAAAACAGGCTGTCACCCTGGTTCGGCATGATCGACGTGCTCGTGTCGCAACAGAAGTACGCCGAGGCGCTGACGTTTGCGGAGCAATCGAAGGCGCGTGTGTTGCTCGACGCGCTGCAAACCAGGCGTGCAAAGTCGTGGTCGAAGGACGAGCAGGAAGCAGAGGAGAAGCAGCGACTGCGACTGGTGACGCTCAATTCGCAGCTCACGACGGAGAGCCGTCGTGATAAGCCTGATGCTGCGCGTGTGGCGGAGTTGAAGAGTGCGGTTGAGAAGGCGCGGCTCGAGTATGAAGACTTCGAGACGCGGCTTTATGTGACGCATCCGGAGCTCAGGCTGCAGCGCGGTGAAACACCGATCGTGAAGGCGGAAGAATTGACGTCGTTTCTGCCGGATGCTTCGGGCGCGTTGCTGGAGTATGTGGTTGATGATGACAAGACGTTTCTGTTTGTCGTCACGAAGAGTGAGCTTCACGTTTACACGCTGCCGTTGAAGCGAGACGAGCTGGCGAAGCAGACGGAGGCTTACCGGAAGCAGCTTGCCGCACGTGATCTCGGCTTCCGCGCGCCGGCTGCGAAGCTTTACGAGTCGTTATTGAAGCCGGCTGAAGCGCAGTTACGCGGACGAACTAACCTTGTCATTGTTCCTGACAGCACGTTGTGGGATCTGCCGTTTCAGACACTCGTGAACAGCGCCAATCGTTTCATGATCGAAGACGCTGCGATCAGTTATGCGCCGTCGTTGACTGTTTTGCGTGAGATGACGAAGCGTCGAAAGGTTGAAGCTGCGCATGCGTCGCCGCCGACGTTGCTCGCGTTCGGCAATCCGCTCGTTGGTAGTGAAACTTTGAAGCGCGCGGCGCTGACGTTGCGCGATGGCAAGCTCGATCCTCTGCCCGAAGCAGAGCAGGAAGTGAAAGCGCTAGGACGTTTGTATGGTGCTACACGCAGCAAGGTTTATATCGGGGCTGAGGCGCGTGAGGATCGTGTGAAGAGTGAAGCGAGTCGCGCCAAAATACTTCACTTCGCGACGCATGGAATCCTGAACAACGCGTCGCCGATGTATTCACACCTCGCGCTTGCTGATAGCGCGTCCGGTGAAGATGGGTTGTTGGAAGCGTGGGAATTGATGCAACTCGACCTGCACGCCGATCTCGCGGTGTTGTCAGCGTGCGAGACGGCGCGCGGACGTATCGGTGCCGGGGAAGGGATGGTTGGGTTCTCGTGGGCGATGTTCATGGCGGGCGTGCCGTCAATTGTGGTGAGCCAGTGGAAAGTTGAGTCTGCGGGCACACGCGATTTGATGGTTGATTTCCATCGTGGATTGTCGAGGTTTCAGAAGGCTGAGGCGTTACGGCAGGCGTCGTTGAAATTAATGAAGAACCCCGAGACGAAGCATCCGTTTTACTGGGGTGGGTTCGTGCTCGTTGGGGAAGGTCGTTAGACAGGATTTCAGGATTTACAGGACGAACAGGATTATCCTGTCAATCTTGTAAATCCTGTTATCTTGTTTCCATTGCCCGTACTTGCCTTAGCAGACTACGGACAATGTGCGAGTCAGGGTTAGCACGTTGCACTATCCGCAACTCCTGCTCTGCTTCGTTCAATAGTCCGGCCTGCGCGTACAGTAGTCCCATCGTCAAGTGCGACGATCCATAAGCCCGCTTAGCATTAGCAATCTCTTTCAGCCTTCCCTGGTCCATCACACGGAACTTGGCCTGCGGTGCGGGCGGACGCGGCACAGTCACGTCCTGACCATCCTTCGTAGCTTTCACCTGCCATGAATAAACTTTTCCACGAGGTAATGACTGCGTTGCGGTCCAGGAAACACTCGTCACCTGTGGGCTCGACATCACAAGCTTGAACTGGTCGTCATAAACTTCAACCACATAATCACTCGCACCCTCAAACTTTGACCACCGAAACGCAGGCCGATCGCTCGTCAACACAGTACCTACTGGCGCCAGCAGTGAAAACTCGCGCCCAGCCTCATTCCCACCCATCAACGTACTCGACGGCCGCGTCAATCCCTGCAACTGCGACGACCGCTCAATCCGCTGTGACGTGAGCGCCTTGTTCACGAGCTCCTGATAAGCCGGTGGCACCGGGCCGTCATCCAACTGCGCGACGACGGGCGATGGTTCAGGTTGCGCTTCCACTGACGGCACAGCAGATGGCGACGGCTGCAACGAAGGAGACGGCACGACAACAACTTCCTGCTTTTCTTCTTTCGGTGCGCGCCAGACTATCCACGCAATAAAACTCAACAACAGTATTGCCAGCGCCGCTGCGCCAAACGCGGGCATTGGCGAAACTCTGAACAGCGACGCAAACCTTTGCCGCCACGACGACTCTCGAACAAGGGGCGTCACGTTCAACGGCCCATACTCACGATCCAACGACGGTGCGATCTCGTTTCGAAACGCGCGCAGATTTTCAACAGCAAAGGCACACTGCTCACAACTACTCACGTGATCAGTCACAAACTGAAGCTCATCACCCGACAGGTTTTTATCGACATACTCAGCAGTCTGCTCGCTCGTGAGGTGCGCGCCGGCGTTCCCATCCTCCGCGAACGCCTCATCGCGCAATGCGAAGAAAGCCGCGTCAACATTCACGCCGGTTTCGACTCGCGCGCGGCACGCCTCGCACGCATCTAGATGATCGCTCAACGCCAGCAATTCCGCGGCGGGCAAGCGATTTTGAGAGTAGTCCTCAATCTCTTTTTGAGTCAGGTGTTCCACAGGTTTTCCATTTGAACCCGAGCCGGGGTCCCGGCGGGCTTCATAATCAGAAGTTGGCGAAAATTGACGCGTATTACCATCGCGTTAGATAAATCCTTTCAACCGGCGCGCGAGGCGTTCGCGGCCGGATTTGCGGGCGTTTATGACTTGTTGGCGCGTCAAGCCGAGCAGCTCTGCGATGCGCGCGTCTTCAATCGGCAACTCATTCCACAACTCAGCGAGGCGCTCCGGCGGCAGCTCGAGGGCCGCGGCAAGCTGTCGAATCGTTGCGATGCCAGTCGCGGGGAACAACGTGATGCAGCCAAAGCCACTCGCATCTTTCAGGTTCAGCAACAACGCCGCACGCTGGTTCACGGGAAGCTGCTTCAACTCTTGCCACAGTCGCTGCAAAAAGATCTTCTTCTCGATGCGCCAGGCGGGATCCGGATCCGCTGTCGCGGGCTCGAAGCCGCTGGCTTCATCGTCTGCCAGTGACTCAACCGGCTGATCGCTGATCCCTTGAATCGCCGCTACACCACTCACTAATTCATCGAACTCAATCGGACCGCCAACGTAGTTGAAGATGCTCGCAACTGCTTCGGCGATCTCCTTCGGCGCGCGGATATGCGCAGGCAGGTTCTCAATGTTGGAGAGGTTACGCGCGGCTGTTGCCCCCTTCTTCTGTTGTTGCCAGACGGCAAAGCCCGCGAGCGGCTTTCCGTTGTCATCATCCCAAAGCGCAAAGCCGCGCTGGCGCGTCAGTAAGTAATGCAAGCGATTCTTGAGCGCGTGACGTTCGGGAAACTGTCGTCGCATCCAGCGCGCACAGGTCCGGTGCGCGATGACCGCAGCCATCCCGCGCATGTCTGTGATCGGATGCGCGCCCGGCAGTTTGCGAAACCGCTGCAACTGTGAGACGAGTTGCAGCACCACGTCCTGTTGCAGGTCGTCAGCCTCAGCGCGCTGCGTTTCGTGGTGCGAGTTGAAACGGAGCTTGAAGCGAATCACGCCCTTGATCACGGGCTCAGCGTGGCCCGCGATCAGTTGTGAGAGAACTTCGTCTGCGTGTTCGTCGCTCGTCGCGGTCAACAACGGTTCGAGCAGGGTATCGATCTTGACCGGCGACTCTTGCATATTGTTCAACGTTCGAGTGTGATCTGAGTTTTGGATTTCAGGACTTGCAGGATATCACGTGATGGAACCAGTTATCGGTCTCGATTTCGGCACTACCAACAGCGCGATCGCGGTTGCTGATAGTGACCGGCAAGCTACACTCGCGACGTTTGCTGACGGCTCGTCAACAATCACAAACTTCCGCTCGATTCTTTACTTTCCGGCAAGAGACCGCTCGTCGCCGCAGAAGGCAGAGACACAGGCCGGACCGGAAGCTATCAACTCCTATCTCGACGCCGATACAAAAGGCAGACTGATAGTCTCTATCAAGTCGTACCTCGCGAGCCCGCTGTTCACGTCCACCAGCATTAACGGCCGCAACTACACGCTCGAGGATCTCATCGCCATCATTCTGCGTCGCTTGCGAACTACGGCGATGGAGCAATTTGGGACGAGTGCATCTCAGGTCGTCTTGGGCAGGCCCGTTCGTTTTTCAGGAGCAGAGAATGAAGCGGGTGAACAACTCGCATTGCAGCGCTTGACCACCGCGGCTGAGCTCGCGGGCTTCAAGCAGGTCTCGTTTGAGCTGGAGCCAGTCGCTGCTGCTTACCAGTATGAAACGCAACTCGATCACGATGAGCTGGTACTGATCGGAGACTTCGGCGGCGGTACGAGTGACTTCACGCTTGCGCGTCTTGGTCCAGGAAGAAAGAAAGCCGGTCACAGTCCTGTGCTCGGCACTTCAGGCGTCGCGATCGCGGGCGACACGTTCGACAGTCGCATCATGATGAGACTCGTCGCGCCTAAGCTCGGACTCGGGTCACATTACATTTCGTTAGGCAAACAACTGCCCGTGCCGGTTTGGGTCTATTCGCAGCTATCGAGTTGGCATCATATGTTTCTGTTGAAGGAACCGAAGACGATGGCGGTGTTGCGCGAGGTGAGGAACCAGGCCACTGAGCCTGAGAAGGTCGCGGCGCTCGTCCAGATCATCGCGGAGAACCTCGGCTACGCTCTGTATCGCGCTGTCGAACAAACGAAAGTCGGACTCACTGCCGAGGAAGTCGCCAGCTTTCTCTTCACTCAGTCCACAGTGCGACTGGAAGACTCAATCGAGCGCTGGCAGTTTGAGTCGTGGATCCAGGACGACATTCAGAACATCGCCGCATGCGTTCGATCGCTGTTGGACCAGTGCGGCGTCAAGCCTTCTGACATCGACAGCATCTTTCTCACCGGCGGATCATCGTTCGTCCCCGTCGTCCGCCGCTACTTCTCGCGCACCTTCGGCGCCGGCAAACTGCGCAGCGGCGAAGAACTCACCACCGTCGCGAAGGGCCTCGCCCTCCGTGCTTTGGAAGCAAATTAGCCACAAAAGGCACAAAAAGCACAAAGTGTTATTTAGCACCGTCGCGTCTAAGGCTTTGTGCCTCTTTGCCTTTTGTGGCTAATTTGCTTCCGGACTGTGGTCGGTACGGTGCCCGCCTGTGGTCTGTATCGTTAGTTCAAAGCCCTCAAAACCTTAGGATTTTCGCGTTTTAGGTATGGGCCAGTTAGGGAGCCCAAATCGTTGGTCGCCTAAAAGGCGGAGAGGAAATCATGCGAGTCAATTTCAGAAGTTTCTGTGTTGCTTTGTTTGCGGTTGCGGTCGCTTTCACTGTTGCCCGGGCGCAAACCCCGGAAGACAAAACGCTCGCGCCCTATTTCGTGGTCCAGGGAGATCCGAGCGTCGACCACCTGCCGCTCAAAGACACCACCGTCAACATTTCAGTTTCAGGTGTGATTGCCGACGTCAAAGTCCGGCAGATTTATCGCAACGAAGGATCACGTCCGATCAACGCGTCTTACGTCTTTCCTGCATCGACACGCGCGGCCGTCTACTCGATGCGCATGCAGATCGGTAACGAGATCATCGTCGCGAAGATTAAAGAGCGCGAACAGGCGAAACAGGATTTCGAGAAAGCCAAAGAAGAAGGGAAGAGCGCGTCGCTACTCGAACAGCAGCGGCCGAACGTCTTCTCGATGAGCTTGGCGAACATCATGCCGCAGGAACAAGTCGAGATCGAGCTGCGTTACACGGAGCTGCTGATTCCGACTGACAACGTTTACGAGCTCGTGTTTCCGACAGTCGTTGGGCCACGCTACGCGTCAGCGCAGGACGGAAAGAAGAAGGAAGCTAGCTTCGTCGAAACTCCTTACCAACATCAGGGTCAACAGCCGGCCAGCGCGCTCCACATCTCGGCTCGCATTGCCACAGGCGTTCCGGTTTACGATCTGACGTGCCCGTCACATCAGATCATGCCGCAGTGGCAGAACCACGGCGTTGCGCAGTTGATGCTGGACGATTCGAATCCGTTCCAGGGCAATCGCGATTTCGTCGTGCGCTATCGTCTCGCGGGCGAGCAGATTGCTTCGGGCCTGCTGTTGTTCCAGGGCCAGGATGAGAACTTCTTTCTTTACATGGCCCAGCCGCCGCAGCGTGTCGAGACGGAAGCCATTCCGCCACGCGAGTACATCTTTGTTGTCGATGTCTCAGGCTCGATGGAAGGTTTTCCTTTGAACACCTCGAAACGACTACTGAAAGATCTCATCGGGAAATTGAAACCGACTGATTTGTTCAACGTCGTTCTCTTTGCCGGTGATTCGACTGTGCTCTCGCCGCAATCGCTGCAAGCCAATCCGCAGAACATCGCACAGGCGATTCGCTTGCTTGAGCAACAGCGTGGCAGCGGTGGAACCGAGCTACTGGCTGCGATTCAAAACGCGATGAGCCTGCCGCGACAGGAAGGCATCTCGCGCAGTGTCGTCCTCGTGACTGATGGTTATGTTTCCGGTGAACAGGGCGTGTTTGATCACATTCGCGCGAACCTGAACCGTTGTAACGTCTTCGCGTTCGGTATCGGTGGCTCAGTCAATCGTTACCTCATCGAAGGCGTCGCGAAGGCCGGTATGGGTGAGCCGTTTATCGTCACCGAGGAATCGGAAGCGGCGGGCGTGGCAGACAAGTTTCGCGAGTATATCCAAACGCCGGTGTTGACTGACATCCAGGTCCGTTCAATCGGCTTCGATACTTACGATGTGAATCCGATGCGTTTCCCGGACTTGCTGGCACAACGTCCGATCATCCTCTTTGGCAAGTGGCGTGGACCAATTGCCGGCACGATTGAGCTGACTGGTAAGACTGGTCAGGGTGAGTACGTCAGTCGTCTCGACGTCGCGGGTGCTCAGGCAGAGGAAGCTAACGGTGCGTTGCGGTACCTGTGGGCGCGCTCGCGAATTGCCGAGTTGTCTGACTATGGCTCGTCTGATCTTGCGGAAGAGAACATCAAGGAGATCACGAGACTTGGTCTGAAGTACAACTTGCTGACGCGCTACACGTCGTTCATCGCGGTTCGTGAAGTTGTGACGAACCCGAACGGAAATGCGGAGGACGTGAAGCAGCCGCAGCCGATGCCGATGAGAGTCAGTGATTTGGCTGTTGGCGGTGGTGCGGAAGTCGGCAGTGAGCCGGAGCTGATTTGGTTGATGGTCGGTACGCTGCTGCTGGCGACGATCATGATCCTGCGGAGACGAAGGTGGTTCGTATGAATCGCCAGAGGACGATCTGGGGCGCGCAGCTCGCGATAGTTGCGCTGTGCGCCCTGGCGCTGAAACAGTATTACTCCACCGCAACTGCGAACGAGTTGCGGTGGATACTTGCTCCGACGACGCTCATCGTCGAGTTGTTGAGTGGACGGTCGTTTGAGTTTGAGTCGTACACGGGTTACATGAGCAGCGATCACACGTTTGTGATCGCTGTGCCTTGCGCGGGCGTGAATTTCCTGATCACGGCATTTGTGATGCTGGCGCTAAGACGGTTGTGGAAAGAAAGATTCGTCGGGGTTAGCTGGCGCTTCCTGCCGATCAGCATGGGCGTGGCGTATGTGGCGACGGTGATTGCGAATGCGATGCGAATTGTGATCGCGTTGGAGATTCAGAGGAGAGCGGTGGAGGTTAGCTGGTTGAACGCGAATCAACTGCACCGGCTCGAGGGGATCGTGGTTTATTTTGGGTTTTTGATGTTGTTGTTTGTGTTGATGGAGAGACGATTGTTGATATTTCCGGTTGTGATTTATTACGTGATGACGCTGGGTGTGCCGATTCTTAACGGATCATTTCATCGGACGGGGTTTTGGGAGCACTTTGCGTTTGTGATGGTGATACCGTTAGTTGTCATGTTGCCGGTGTTAATCGTGAGGTTGGTTAGACAGGATTACAGGATGTTTCAAGATTTACATGTAAATCCTGAAAAAATCTTGTAAATCATGTCTAGCAATACCTTCGCACCATGCGCGCACAGTAGTTAGCGTATTCTTCGATATCGCGTGGGGCGCTCGTGTGGTGTGGCTGGATCCCCTTCGACTCAGGTGTGAAACAAAACGTAATCGTCAACTCAAACGGCTCGAGCGCCTTCATCATCCGATCGAACCACTCCTCGTAATTCGGCCGCTCAGTGTCTGACCAGCTAAGCCCCGTCCGCAAATGTTTCACGCCCAGCCTCTGCAACCACTGCACCGCATCATCAAGCCTTGGATCTTCAAAATGAAACCACTGGCAAACGCCGAGCGCAGGTGTGTAATCTGCAAACTGCCACAACGCACGTTTTGCTGACCCGTGCTCATCGAGCAGGCCCATGTGAAAGTGACGATAATAAGCAGAGCCTTCGGCTTCACGATGTCGCGTCGTCGCGGGCCACGCCGCCGGCAAGTCGTAGAGACTGTACCAGTGAATGCGCGGCACTCGACCAATGAGCAACTCCGCCGAACGCCGCAGACCAAACTCCTGGATCTCTTCAGCACCGAAAGTCGAGACACCAACTTCCGAGATCCAGATGGGCAAGCTCGTCACGTCGCGAATTTCCTGGATCTTGTCGGGCCACTCGTCAATGGTCCAGTGGTTCCAATCGATCGGAAAACCATGCAACGCCACGACGTCCAGACAGCTCAACACGCCCTTCGACTCCATGTTCCTGATGAAGTCAGGATCGATCGGCGAGATTCCACCAAGCACGCGCAGCAGCTTCGCGTTTTCCGCGCGCACAGCATCAGCAGCGAGCTTCACCATCTCGGCAAACATGTTCCAGCCAGGATCAACTTCAAAATCCCAGTGGGACTTGTTGTTGGGCTCGTTCCAGAACATGACTGCTTCGATCATCGCGTAATCTCCCGACGACAAATGAACACCTCATCTTCCGGGTGGTCCAGGATCTCAAAGCCCGCACTGCGCAGCATCGCTTCGAAACAGGCGCGATTCGGGATCCACCAGTTCGTGGGATCGTTCGCGTAGCGCTTCTCGATGAAATACATGCGCGGAAATTCCTCGTTATCGAATCGCTCGCTTTCCCAGAAAGGAAAGTCGGGTGGCACGTCGATAGTCTCGCTCGAGCCGCGCAGCATCGATTGCGCTACCAGGAGATCGGCGACGACGTGTTCGTGAAGCAGATCGAGTGCGAGTAACGGGTGACGTAAGTGATACAAGACACCCATGAACAAAACGAGATCGAATTTTTCGTGAAGCTCGCCCACGCGATACACGGAAAGATTGCGAAACTCGATCTCGGCGCCACTCACCTTCGCCGCGAAACGCGCCTGATCCAGATACTTTTCATCCGAATCGATCCCGACAACGCGATCGGCGCCGCGCCGTTTCATCTGGATTGAATAGAAACCGGCATTGCAGCCGATGTCGAGCACTGACTTGCCGGTGAGATCCTCGGGAATCGACGCGGCGAAGCGTTGCCACTTCACTTCGGGATAGTCGCCGAGAAAGTGATCGGGTGCGGTCTTCACACCGCCGAGATCGAGGTTGTGAAACCATTGACCGAGCTCGGTCACGCGTTGTCGGATCTGATCTTGAGATAATGAGTCGCTCATCTTTCACAGTCGGTTTGACAGGATTACATGATTTGCAGGATTGACATGATAAATCGTGTCATCATTCTGCTCGCCGAGCACGCGCATTGCTTCGCGGTAGCCATTTAACGTCCCGACGTCGACATAGACTTCCCCGGCGGGAACGGCGAGCGCGTCGCCGCCTTCTGCGAGAAACGCGTTCACGAGCGTTCCCATGTATTCATCACGGCGCTCACGTCTCTGCCAGAGCGCGTGCAGCTCATGCAGTACAAACCCCGGCATCTTGAACGCGCCCCACACCCACGACGATCCCGCATCCATTTTCTTCACATCGATCCGTTGCACGCGACCGTGCTCGTCCGCGACAACCGCATCAAAGAACTCCGGATGGTCCACCGGAAACACGAGAAACGACAGTCGATCATCCGGCAGAGCAGAGAAGCCATCTTCGGGAAACCAGATCGTGTCAGGCAGGCCAATCACGACCACCTCGCTCCGATCGATAAACGGGAGCGCGCGAAAGATCGCATCACACAAACCCGCCGCTGCCGGTTGCACGGTGTAACACAGCGTCGCTGGACCAATCTCACCACCGAAGTACTCGAAAATGTCTGACTTGCCCGGCGAGACGACGAAACAGATCTTCCGCGCGCCGCCTTTGATCATCCGCTCGACAAGATACTCACTAACGGCGCGCGGCCGCTCGTTACCGTTCTCGTTGCGACTGCCGACCGGCAACAGCTCTTTCGAAAACGCGAGTGGTTGAATGCGGCTTCCAATGCCTGCCGCCGGCACAATCCCCCACATACTTGTATTCAAACCCCTCCTTGGAGTGCGGCGGCCTGGCGCCGCTTTCACTCGCGCGCGGAGCGCGCAGAATCAAAACATGTGGCGCTCCGCGCCGGAACAAAGCGGCGCCAGGCCGCCGCACTCCAAGGAGGCGCCCTCGAGAATCGTTTCCAGCTCAGAAGCTCGATGAGCCGCGGTGTGCGAGTCGAGCACTCTTTGACGACCCGCTTTTGCGATGCGCGCAATCTCAGCCCGAGAAAGTTGCATGGCTGCGATCACGTCTGTTGTGTCGCGCGCGACGAGGATCTCAACACCCGGTTGAAAGAACGCATCAAGCCCTGCCCATTCGTCTGACACGATCGCGACGCCGCACGCTGCCGCTTCGAACAGTCGACCAGACGGGCAATAACCCATGCGTGCCATCGCGCCTCTCGTAACGTTGAGCGTCAACGCAGACGAGCAGTAGAACGCCGCGTGCGCTGATGGCGGCACGTGTTGCACGTACCAGATGTTTGGTTGCCACGGGAAATCGATCGGGTACTTCGATCCGCCCAGTACAAAGCGTCGCTCGGGTAAGTGACGTGCGACCTGGATGAACAGATCATTGAGCACGCTTTGACGATCGAGAGCATAAGTGCCGAGGTAAGAAAGATCAGCTTCGTAAGCTGCGCGTGCGGGCGCGGGATGATGCATGTCCGGATCGACACTGCCAAAGAGCGGCACCACGCGTCTCGCTCCGAGCTCATCCTGAAGCGCCATCAAAGCAGCGCCACCCGTGTAGCTCAGTACCAGATCGAAATCGGCCAGCTTGCGCGGACCGATGTAAGCGAGTTGTTCGCCGTGCTGGAGTGCTTCGAGTGTGACGGGTGTGTCGAGATCGTAGAAGACATTCAAATTGATGTTTGAAGAAACGACGAGCTCGGTCGCGGCGATGCCGTCGGGACAGTATGACGTGACCACAGCGACATCGGATTCCGCAACCACATCACGCGCCGTTGCCGCAATCTCAGACCAATCGTTGTAGAGATAAAGATCTACACCCGGCATGTCGATCAGATCGCGATGCGCAGCGTAGTAGGGAACGTCGCGCTCGAAGAAGGCGATGCGATGATGGCGTGCAGTGAGTGCTTTGAAGAGACCGCGCAGGAGCGTTGCGTGGCCGTTGCCCCACGATGAGCTGATCGTTAAGCCGAAGAAAACGAGTTTCATTTTTCGCCACAAAAAGGCACAAAAGTCACATAAACAGTCAGGTCCATAACTGACTCAGTTCGCTCGTATTGTTTAGCGTTAACAGCGTCGCGTTATCGGCATCCACTGCGACCACGCTCACCGAGCACGGCGAGATCTCAAAACGATCGATCATGTCGATCGACGTCGCTGCGAAGTACGCCACTGCCGCGCGAATGACGTCAGCATGGGTGACGATCGCTACGCACGCCTTGCCATGCTGCACTGCCAGCTTCGCGAGCTCTTTGACGATCCGGTTTTGTACTTCAAGAAACGACTCGCCTCCGGGAACAAGGGTCAGGCTGCGGTGGCTGTTGAAGAGCCGCCACTGATCGTCACGCGAAAGCTCGTCAAACGTTTTGCCGGTCCACTCACCGAAGTTGATCTCATTCGCAGCCGCACTTTTCTTCACTTCGAGTTTCATCGTGCGCGCGAGCACATCTGCGGTTTGTAGCGCACGTTCAAGCGGGCTGCTGTAGATCGCGCTGAGCGTGATGTTCGTGAAGCGATCGGCGAGACGTTGCGCCTGCAGCTCGCCTTTCTCATTCAGACGTATACCGACCGTGCGGCCCCAGAGCGTATGTCCCAGGCCCCTGCACGATGCATGTCTGATGAGAAAGAATGTCGTCATGCCATTGCTCCTGCGGGTTGCGTGTTGAGCTGTGTCGTCGTCGTTGTTTGTGTCACTTCAGCAACGTAACTCTCGAGCTCCAGCGCCCTTTGTTCAGACGTGTGACTTGCTAGCACACGCAGTCGCGCACGCTCACCGAGCGCGCGTCGATCCTTTTGCGAAATGTCGTTGAGATAAGTCAGAACTTCCCGCGCAGACGACGCTGTCAGGATCTCTTTGTCGAGCTCGAAGAACGTTTCGAGACCGGGCCAGTAGTCGCTGATGATCGGCGTACCGCAGGCGGCCGCTTCGAAGATGCGCACGCTCGGTGAATAGCCCGCATCACGCATGTCGGCGCGCGTCAAGTTCAGTGTGAACCGCTGCGAGTTATAAAAGCGACGATGCGATGACGGCGGCAGGTGTTCGATTTTTTCGACGTTTGCAGGCCAGGCGAGTTCCGGCGGGTACATCGGCCCGGCCACGACTATCTTCAACTTTGGTGCGCGCCTGGCTGGTTCGATTAAAAGCTGATCGAGTGACGGCTGGCGGTCGTCGCTGTACGTGCCCATGTAGCCGAGGTCCCACTTCGGTGTGCGGTCTTCAGGAAAGTAGAGTTTCGGATCGACCGAGCAGTACAACGCGCGCGCCATCGGTGAGCCGAATTCCTTCTCGATCTTCCGGAGCACCGGACCGCCGGCGAACGACAGGTAAAGATCGTAACGACGAATCAGACGTGTAGTAACGTAATCAGCATCTCCGATCGCAAGCTTCGCGAGCGTGATGGGTGTGTCGATGTCGTAGAAGGCTTTCACTCCGCGACACGTCCGCAGCACCCAATCACCGATCGTCACACCGTCGGGCACGTACGATCCGACAATGCACAGATCGGCATTCATCACTTTGCGTGCAAATCTGCGCTTCAGCTCGGCGACGGATTTGTAGAGTTGAGTGAGCCCGTACGGTGGATTGGGCAGGTCGCGATGCTCGGCGTACCACGGCACGTCGCGTTCGAGGAAACACACGTTGTGACCGCGTGCGCTGAGTGCGCGAACGAGCGCGCGAAACGTCGTGGCGTGACCGTTGCCCCACGAAGAGGTGATCGAGAGACCAAGGATAACGATGTCCAGTGGCTTACTCATACAGTTTGCGCTTCGCGCTCCGTTTTGTAGGGGTGGCCCTCCGTGGCCACCCGTTGGACGCCTGAAGCAAGCGGTCCACCGCCCTCAAGCAACTTTTGAAGCTGCAACGCGCGGTGCTCATACGTATGTTCCGCCAACACACGCTTCATCCCCGCTGCTCCAATCTCTCTTGCGCTTCTCTCATCCAACCCGCGCAAATGACGCACAACATCGTCAGCATTGTGTGCGACGAGCACTTCGCGATCCGGCGTCAGGAAAGTCTCGATGCCTTCCCATGCATCAGTGATCAAACACGCCGATGCTCCAGCCGCTTCAAAGATGCGCGTCGGCGGCGAGAACCCGTAACTCGCCATGCTGTCGCGATTCACGTTGAGCACTGCGCGCGCGGAGCAGTTGAATGCATTGTGATCGCGCGTGTAGACGTGACGGACGTAATTCACATTCGCGGGCATCGGCTTGTCGCCCCAGCCACTGCCGCCGAGCATGAGCTGAAACTCGGGAAGTTTCTCTGCTGCTTCCAAAAAGAAATTCTCGATACGCGCTTCGCGATCAGGTAGTCGATTCGCGAGCAACGCAAGATCACACTTGAAGCGTTCCTCGGCAGGCACGGGATGATGCGTGTCCGGGTCGAGCGCGTTGTAGATCGGCACGCATTGACGCGCGCCCAGGGCTTTGTAGTTTGTGACAACCGGATCGCCACCGCCGTAAGTGAGAATCAGATCGTACTGCGGTATCAGCTCAAGAAACGGATCGGAACTATCAGCCTTGACGCGATCCAAAGTCGCGGGCGCATCGACATCCCAGAAAATAGTTATCGTGTATCGTTCCTTCACATCGAGCACTGCGGCTTCGAGGAATTGATCGTAAACACCGACGCCACTCGTCTTCACGATCATGTCAACGCCAGAAGCCTGTTCGAGCGCACCCACGACGCCGGCTTCGTCGGCCGGATAGACCACGACACGCGCCCATCCGGGATCGGGAATGTCGCGATGCTTCTGCCGATCGTAAGCGTCGGGTTCATAGAACGTGATTTGATGTCCGAGGCTGTGCAGCGCGCGGATGATGCCGCGATAGTAAGTGGCCGCGCCGTTCCAGTACGCCGACACGAGGCTCGAACCAAAAAACGCGATGTTCATTCTGGCTTTCATATCGTCGCCACCACCTCACGAGTTTCTGAAACAAGCTCTGCGTAGATCTCGAGCAGCTCGTCGACACGATGCGCGCACGTGTGACGTTGCCTGATCGTCGCGAGACCGTTTATCGCGAGCTCTTCAGCAAACTCGGGTTCGCTCAGTACTTTTTGAATGAGCTGCTTCATCTCGTCGCCGTTCTGCGCGATCAGAAAATCTTTTCCGGGCGTGAACAGGTGTTCGGTGTCGTGCCACGGCGAGCAGATGAGCGGAATGCCGCACGCCAGCGCTTCGAACGGACGAATCGTGGGAATGCCCGGCAGCTCTTTGACGTATGGGCGACGCGGAATGTGCAGCGTCAAGTGCGCGCTCGCGAATACTTCCGGCACGCGGTAGTTCGGCAGCCAGCCGCGATAGCGAATGCCTGCGCTTTCGAGTGCTGCGATTGCCTCTGCGGGATATCTGACGCCGTAGACTTCCGCGTTTAACCGTAAATCCTTCACTGGTTGCACGAGGAATTCGTCTAACTCGGCAGTGCGCTCGTCGTCACCCCAGTTTCCAATCCAGGCGAGATCGAGTGTGAGCGGAATCTTCGGCAACGGATGAAAGACGCGCGTGTCGGCGGCTTCGTGCCACGTCCACGCGCGCTTGGCCCAACGGTTGCGCACGTACTTGTCCGTGAGAACTTGCCCGTAGGCAAGCACGCCATCGTAGTTCTTCAGGCTGAAGGGCAGACTCTCGTATCCGCCAAGTCGATGATGTGTGTCGTGAAAGAGTAGAACGAAATTGTGATTGATGCGCCGGTATTCGCCGATGCGTTCAATCAGCTCCGGCTCGTTCCACTCGTGCGCTATGACCAGTTGTGCGCCGTTTAGAATCTTTTGTAGGGGCGGCCCTCCGTGGCCGCCCCTGTATTCGTACCTGTGGCTCGTCAGATGCGGAAACGTGTTTTGAAAATCTACCAACGGTTCAAGCCCGTGCTCTGCGATTAAGTTCTGCACGCTCCACGAATCGCGCGGCTCGTAAACATCCACCTCGTGCCCACGCGCCAACAGCTCAGACGCAATGCCACGCAGGAAATGCGCGTTGCCATGGTTCCAATCTGAGATCAATGACTGGTAAAACAGGACTATACGCACTGCGCGAACTCCTCCTGTCCCGCAAGAACTCTCGTTGCCAGCAACTCCTCGTAAGCCGCAAAATAATTCTCCGCCATGCGAGCACTCGTGAACTCAAGTGCTCTCGCATGTGCACGTTGCGACATCTGCTCACGTCGCTTTCGATCTCCGATCAACTCCAGCAGCACGTGTTTCAGTGCTTTGCTGTCGTTTGGATCGACGAACACTGCCGCATTGCCCCAGATCTCACGTAGCGACTCGATATCGCCGAGCACGAGAGCACAACCCGATAAAGCTGCTTCGAGCGGCGTGTAACCAAACGGCTCGTAAAGCGCGGGCAGCGCGTAGATCGATGCAAACGCGTACCACCGCCGAAGCTGTGCTTCCGGGAGTGAGCCGAGCCAGCGGCATTGTCTCGCTACGAAGCTATGGCGCGCGGGTTGATCCGGATGCTGAAACTCGCCCGCGACAAGCACGGGCCACGGCAACTCGCCGGCAACCTCCGCTACGCGGTCAACGTTCTTCGCTTCGTCCCACAAACGACCGGCCGACAAAATGAACGACCGCTTACTGCGCGATTTGAAGTGTTCGGGATTGCGGCCGTTGTGAATGACGCGGGCGTTATCGGTTGGTCCATAGTGCGTGTCCAGTGCACGCAACATTGCCGCGCTGGGTGTGACGACCATGTCAGCGGCGCGCAGACCACTCTCCACTTCGTGTTTGTAACGCTGCCATTCCGCGGGTGGTGTGTCGCCTCTGACGGCTTGCCACCAGGAAAAGATGCAGGAGTGACCGGCAACGATTGTCGGGTTTTGCCAGGGCAGGTTCGCGTGTGCGTAGCCATTGAGATGGACCAGATCCGGTTGCAGGCGATTCTCGAGATGGAGGAGCCACTCGCCCGCGCGCTTCACGTCATGCCAGCAGCCGGGCATCCATTCGAGTTTGTAATTGCTTTTGAAGAGAGAGAGGTTGGGAAGACTACGAGCATCATCGCATTGTGATGCGCTCAGCGATGGGCCCATGATGGCGAGTAAAACTTCAACATCGTACGGTTGAAGCGCGCGCGTCAATTCGAGCGCGTAGGTCCAGACCCCGCCAACCGTGTCCGCTGTCATCAGGATTCTCATCGTGCTCTATCTCTGAAGTCAGTTGTAGACAGGATTTACAAGATGTTTCAGGATTTACATGATCAATCCTGAGAAATCTTGTAAATCCTGTCTAAGGTTTCCGCTAACAAAACAAGCTGCTCCGCTTCAACATCAAACCTGGCATCAACACCAAGTCTCTCGATCCACTCAATCGTCGCGAGTCCACCCCACTGCCACGCCGCATCTTCAGGATGGTGAAGCTTCTCCGTTTTCGTCCCACTGAATCTTTCACCAACAAAGTCGTAAAAAGATCCATCCACATTTCGCAGCTTCGCACCGCCTCGCGTGCCGTAAAACGCGATCTCGATATCAGCCTCGCGACCGATGTGCATGTTCCAGCAACAACTGAGATTGATCACCGTTCCATCCGCCGTCTCGATCGTTGCGACACCGTAGTCCTCAACATCGCGTTTCGACATCAACTCACCATTCGCAAACAAGGAACTCTGCACACGCGTCACCTGCGGAAACCCGAGCGGCCTCAATGCGAGATCGAGCAGATGTGATCCGAGATCGAGCACGCAGCCGCCACCGGAAAGCAAATAGTCACGAAACCACGCCTTGTCAGGTCCATACCCGTTGTGAAACACGGCATCAACAGCAAACACTTTCCCCAGCTCACCACTCGCAACCAGATCACTCACCGCGCGCGTCGCCGGTATCGCGCGATACGACAGATCAATTCCCAACAGACGATCTGCGGCTCGCGCCGCATCGACTATCCTGCGCGTCTCACTCGCATTCCGGCCCAGCGGCTTTTGGCAGAACACGGCAATCCCGCGTTCGAGTGCCGCAATCGACTGTTCCGCATGAAAGCAATTCGGTGTGGCAATCACGATTCCATCGAGATCCTGATCCAGCAGCTCCTCAAAAGCTGCGAACTGCATCGCATCGCTCGATAACTTCCGCGCTTCTTCAACTGCACTCGCCTGCACATCCTGAATCGCAGCGATCTCAGCCACGTCCGCTTCCGCAACTGCCTGAAGTCGATTTCTGCCAATCCATCCAAGCCCGGCAAACCCGAGACGCGGTTTGCGCGGCGCTGACTCAACACTCTGCTTCGCTGCACTGCTCATAACGTAATCAACGCCTTTACAAACCCTTCCGGCGAACGCTCGATCGCTGCAAAAGCGGTGGGCAAGTCGGCGAGCTTGAATGTGTGCGTGTAAAGTGGTCGCGGATCGATCACACCAGCCTCGACCACAGCGATCGCATCGCGCATTCCCGCGAGGTAAACCTGTGGATCGCGCTCATGCGCATTGATCACGTCGAGCCCACGCCAGTTCCAAAGCTGCATGTTGACTTGCCTTGGTCCATCCTGGTGATAACCCGCAATGACGAGTCTTCCACGCTCGCTCGTCAGCTCACTCGCGAGATCCAGTGATTCCTGTTTGCCTGCCGCTTCGATAACGCACTCACAACCACGCCCGTCAGTTAACTCAGCCACGTGGTTCGACGCCTGTTGCTTATCGTGAATCTCGATCGTCACCGAGGCACCAAACTCACTCGCAAGCTTCAGTGAAGAACGCCTGTGCGAGAGCGCAATCACACGCGCGCCAGCATTTGCTGCGAGTTGCGTAACTAAGAGTCCAAGGAACCCGACACCAACGATCGCTACCGTCTTACCACGAGCAATGTTCGCGCGCTTGAAGATGTTCACCGCACATCCAAGCGGCTCAGCGGGAACCGGCTCGCCATCCAACGCTGCCGGCAAGCGCACAACCTCATCACTCTTCGCCAGGTCGTACTCAGCAAAAGCATGCGACGACAGCAGCGCCACTCGCTCGCCGACAGCAAGTTCACTCACACCTTTACCAACTGCTTCAATCCGTCCCCACGCCTCGTGACCCGGCGCGCCCGGCTCAACCGGATACTTGAACCAAGGCTTTCCCAACCACAACTCAAGATTCGAAGCACAAACTCCACAGCCTTCAATCTGCACGCGGACTTCGCCCGCCGCCGGTGCGCGAAACTCAACTCGACGCACATCGATTTGCCGCGGCGCGGAGATCACAGCCGCATGTCCCGTCACCGCGCGCAATGACGCCTCGGCCTTTACTGTCTTCACTGACTGCACTTGCGTTTCTTCCCCTAAGAGCTTTTGTTCGGCAGAACCAGTTAGACAGGATTTCCAAGATGTGAATAGGATTTACATGTTAATCCTGAAAAATCCTGTAAATCCTGTCTAACTGACTTATCGTCGCCAGTGCGAATCCACTCGTACAGCCGCCGCACGCCTTCATGCACCGGCACGCGCGGCTGCCATCCCGTCAGCCTGCTGAACTTACTCGTGTCAGCAACGTAGTAGCGCTGGTCCGCCGCTCGCCAGTCTTCGAAGCGGACAGACACATCACCACCATGAAGCTCCGCCAGTAGATCGAGTAGTTCCAGCAGGCTGATACTGTTGGTGGGCCCCCCACCGATATTGAAAGCATTCCCCGCGAGTTTCCTCATGTGTTGTTGCGCGAGCAGAAACGCATCGACCAGATCGTCGATGAACAAAATGTCGCGCACCTGCATGCCGTCGCCATAGATCGTGATCGGTTTGCCCGACATCGTTCGAATCACGAAATGCGCCACCCAACCCTGATCCTCATTGCCGTATTGGTGCGGGCCGTAGATGCAGCTCATGCGAAACACAAGTGCGGGAATTCGATACGTGCGCGCGTAATCAGTCACGTACTGATCGGCCGCGCCTTTCGAGCAACCGTAAGGACTGTGGAAGTCGAGTGGCCGTGTCTCATCGATGCCATGCTCGCGAATAGCTTCGTCGAGCGGAGCGTAGCGACTGCCTTGTTTATCGAAATTGAGATCAGCGAGATTGCCGTAGACCTTATTAGTCGACGTGAAAACGAGCGGCGGCGGATTATCCGCGGTGCGGATTGCTTCGAGAAGGTTCAACGTGCCACGCGCATTGATCTCAAAGTCTTCAATTGGATCGACGAGACTCGACGTCACTGCAACCTGCGCGGCGAAATGGAACACTTGAGAGGCGTCTTTTACGGCCTGTTTGATAATAGAAAGATTGCGAACGTCCGGTACTTCGATATCAACGAGGTCGCCGTGCGTTTCAATAAGCCAGCGCAGATTGCGCTCGACGCCGGTCCGTGAAAGGTTGTCGAGCAAACGCACTCGATGTCCGTGGGAAAGAAGTCGGTGCGCGAGGTTGGAACCGACGAAGCCGGCGCCACCCGTGATCAGAATTGGTTTGGATTTTCCGTTTTTAGTGGCTGGCGTGAAAGTTGGTGGTGCGTTTGCGCTCTTGTGACGACCGTTGCCGTTGCTTACGGCGTTCGTTTTACCCCTTGTCATGCTTGCCCCCTTGCTCGAGCTCGTCGCTCAGGTCGGTACTGTTCAGATCAGTCCGAGGTCAGGGAAAGTACATGTGGATGATCGTGATATCGGTACGTCAGCGTACTTGAATCTGAGAAAAGTAAGTACCGTGAAGAAATTGTGAGAGTTGCAAATAATTACTGCTCGCCGTCTTGCTGAGCGACGATGGTCGCGTAGCAACTACAAGCCACGTTCTCGAGTCCTTTGCGATCGAGAATCCGTATGCGTCCGCGCAGAGATTCGATGAGTCTGGCGTCTTGCAGTTGATTTGCAGCTTGTGTGACGGTAGCGCGTCGTGTCCCGAGCAGTCGTGAGAGCAAGTCCTGCGTGATGTGCAGCTCGGCAGTCTGCAATCGATCGTCTATCATCAACAATACGCGAGCTAAACGTGCCTGTGGTGTGTGATAACGATGACATGCGGCGAGTCGTGCGCTCTGCGCGAGCAGTGCGTTGGCATACGTGAGCATCAACTCGCGCATGCGACTGCTGCGTTTCGCCTCTTTCCAGAAGATCGGAGCCGGCAGACGAAGTGCTTTACCTTCAGTGAGTATGAGTGCCTGGCTGGTGGAATGCTTTGCACCCATCAGGATGGTCGCGCCGACGAGTCCTTCGTTGCCGATGAGTCCGACTTCGACAGTGGCTTTTGATTCCACCGAGCTGATCAAGACGACGATGCAATCGAGTGGGAAGTAGACGTAGTTCATTTCTTCCCCGGTTTCGTAAATGGTTTCTTTAGCGAAGAGCGTGAGGATTTCAAGTTGCGGAATGAGGCGCGCGCGCTCCCGTTCGGGAAGCGCTGCTAACAATCGATTCTCCTGCCAACGTGTTTCGCTGCTCTCGCGCACCACTCCTCCGGCAGAAACATTAGACGGAATTTTTTGGAGCCCGAACTGTACGCTTGCATCTTAGTACCTTCGGTTCGTTCGCGTACCTTGCGAAGAAAACAAGAAATTCGAAACGATTAACGGTAATTAATTTTTTACATGACTGACGTGGATTTACATACATCCTGGTTACACGCGATGCGCCGCGGCGACTTCGCCGCTGCGTGGAAGATCAGCGACACGTTGTTGCAGACGAAACAGGATCAAACTGATCTGCCGCGTTGGTTTCAGAGTGTTTGGGATGGTAGCTCGGTTGTTGGTAAACGAGTTCTCGTACGTTGCTATCACGGACTTGGCGACACGATCCAGTTCATTCGGTATGCGGCGTTATTAAAGGAGATCGCTGCTGAAGTAATCGTTTGGACGCAACCATCTTTGATCCCTCTGCTGCAAACCGTTCGTGGCATCGATCGATTACTTCCACTACACGACGGCTCGCCGGATATTGAATACGACGTTGATATCGAGCTCAACGAGCTGCCTTATCTCTTTCGCACGACACTCGCAAACATTCCCGCGGACGTCCCCTACATCTTTGTAGAACCTGCACCGCTCGTATTAAACGGCCGTTTGCGTGTTGGACTAATTTGGCAGTCGGGTGATTGGGACAATCGTCGTTCAATTCCTTTTTCTGAAATCCAAAGACTCTCGCAGGTGCCTGGGATTGAGTGGCACATTCTGCAACGTGATGCGTTACGCGCTGGTTGGGATGGCGAATTTGGTTTGATCTCCGGTGGCGACAATCCTCTCGATGACGCACGCATGATGCGCGCCCTCGATCTGGTCATCTCGGTCGATACAATGACCGCTCATCTCGCCGGAGCCCTCGGAGTGAAGACGTGGACTCTCCTGCCATTCGACTCCGACTGGCGCTGGCTGCTCGATCGTGAGGATTCACCCTGGTATCCGACGATGCGTCTGTTTAGACAGCGCGAGGAAGGGAAGTGGTCCATAGTGATTGATGCGGTGATGAAAAACCTTGGGAAGGAATTACAAAATTTGAAGAATAAAGAATAGAGGGGCCGTGTCCTCGCTGGTCGAATCCAAGCTGCGGCGGCGCAAGTCCCTTCCTGACACTACTTTCCCTCGACTAGAATATTTTCATCACACAAAGCCAAGAAAAAGATCATCGGCCGGCGTTAGGACCGTTGGTAATATATGCGTCCAGCACACCTCGCAAGAACGTCTATCGGGTTTACAATTCTGGCTGATCTTCGATGAGGTCCATCCACACTCACGAATCAGCCACAACATTGGCCAACTCAAAAAGGAGTTTCCCATGCCTCTCGCCTTTGGCCGATTCCGATTTTTGCCGGCAGTTGTTATTTCGCGCTTCTTGGTTTGCGGGAGACCGCGGCAACGGGTCTGGATACAGTTGTTTGCGTTCGTCTGTTTGATCTTTCTGAGCCACGGCTTGGCACAAGCTCAAACGGCCCAGTTCACGCAGAACTCGAAAAGCAGCAACTCGCTGACCCTCGAAGTGCCACTCGGAAATAATCCCGGTCGCGGCATCAACCTGCCCGTAACTCTGCGCTATTCGTCACATAACCTGTGGCGAGTCGGGTTTATTAACTCGGTCTCTGTGAATGTATGGGGATATCAAATTCGGCGTTCGGTGGCGGAGGCGATCTATGCTGAACATTCGACCGCCGGATGGAATACCAGTCTTGATGTACCCGAGATTGAATGGCCGCAACTCAACGATCGCTATTGGGCCGATGGCAAACCTTACGCCCGCGGTCAGGTTTATCCTTACACATATCGCGTGGCGCGCATGTTTATAAACATGCCGGACGGCTCGACGCACGAACTTCGCAAATCCGATCAGGTTTACCAGGACTTTAACAATATTGACGTGACGGGCACCTTCTACGCGGTAGACGGTTCACGAATGCGTTACGACAGCACGAGCGCAACAACGGGCACGTTGTACCTCCCGGACGGTACGCGTTACATCTTCAATGGCAGCACCGTGCAGTGTATCGATCGCAACGGGAATACTCTCAGCTACGACATCGCGACCAGACAATGGACTGACACGGTGGGCCGCGTAATCAACATGCCTTGGCCCGCCAACCCCGGACCAGGCGATTACAGTTATTCGTTGCCGGGAGTGAACGGCTCGTCAGTCAACTACACGCTGAAATTCCGTTACCTGTCGGACGCGCTGGCCGCCGGCTCGCCCGGGCTGATTCCCATGGGAGATTATTACCTGCCGTCTCCCGGATCACCTCCGACAAACGAAGGCGGTGGGAATTTTCCACAGCCCACCGGCACATCCAGCATGTTCTATTCCGATTATTCAGATGGTAGTGGCGACAATCAGAGCACTTATACTTACGTAGTGGGACGAGGACAATCGGGCGCGAGCGCATTTAACCCCGCGGTGCTCAGCGAAATTGTCTTGCCAAACGGCCAGAGTTATCGCTTCTGGTACAACAACTACGGTGAACTTGCGAAAGTCATATACCCGGCCGGTGGTTACCAGCGATATTCTTTCAGTCAGGTTCCCACCATCGGCGGCTCTGTTGCACCTTTCGATCAGGGCAGTCGCGGTATGACTTCGCGCTGGGTAAGCCCCAGCGGTGCAGGGACAGACGAAGCCCAATGGACATACTCGACGACGGGCAGCGTGCTCACCGTGACCGAGCCTGACGGCAGCGGCGCACCCAACGGAGTGCGTTACCAGACCTACCTGTTCAATTCATCTGCAAGTCAGTTTGGACATACAGACGCACGTAACGGGCTGCCTTACGAAGAGCGAACCTATGCCCCGCAGTCACAAGGCGGAGCCATGCTTCGTCGCACTCTCATTGATTACCAGCAAACCACCGCTACCTATAATCGCCCGAACTCGCAATATCCGGGAACCTACACGGCCTACCGCAACCAGCGCACGGTGAGAATCGCTAACTTGATTCTCGATACCGGCGGCAATGCGCTAACAAGCACGACTACTACAAGCTATGACACAACCTATCAATTCTCCGTCGGACTCGACGCCACTTCGGTAAGTGAATACGGTTTTGCGGTCGTCGATCAAGGAACCGCACAGACTGGAGCGATTTCCTCAATCCCGTATGGTTCGCTCGTCAGAACTACGCAAACAAGCTTTCTCACGAGTGACGGAAATTACCTGAGCAGAAATATCCTGGGACTGGCAAATACAATCACGATTCTCAACGGCTCAAGCCAAATGGTCGCACAGACTGTGATCAACTACGACGAAGCGTCTTATCCTGTGCTTACATATGGCCCAGTCACCGGGTGGACCGATCCGCAGACGAGTTATCGCGGCAATGTAACCACCACCAGCCGTTGGCTCGACTATCCCACGCCGAGTTGGATCGGCACGCATTCCCAATACGATCAATGCGGCAACGTTCGTAATACGTGGGACGCGCGCGGAAACCAAACGGCAACCTTTTATTCCTCTGCTTACGCGTATGCCTTTCCCACGCAAATCACCACCGCGGTGCCCGATCCCAGTGGTTCGCACGGATCAAGCACGCCCCTGGTCACCACCAGCGTTTACGACGGCAACACCGGCCTGGTGCTTTCGGCCACGGATGCCAACAACCAGACTACGACTTATGAGTATAACGACTCGTTGAATCGCACGACGCGGGTCAATCGTCCCGACGGTAGCTGGACGATTACGAATTATAGCGACGTGCCTGGGAACAACTATATTCACACGCAAACGCTTCAGGAAATCTCGCCGGCTCAACAAACGATCGACTCGTATCAGTTTTTCGACAACCTGGGTCGACTATCGCGAACATTCAATCGCGAAGGCACGACTTATCTGACGGTCGATACTCAATACGACAATCTTGGGCGGTCCTGGCGCACTGCTAATCCCTACCGGACGAGCTCGTTGACCGATCCGGTGAATCCATCTGGAAACTGGACCACTAATTCCTACGATGCGCTGGGCCGCATCACCGCGGCTGTGGCGCCGGACGGCGCACAGGTCAGCACCGTCTACGGCGCGGTTACTGTAGGCAGTTATCTCGGCACATCGATAACGGTAACCGATGCCTCGGGTAAGACTCGCAAAAGCGTAAGCGACGCGTACGACCGCCTGATTCAAATGGTCGAAGATCCCAACGGTGTCGCCTACCAGACCAATTATCTGTATGACGTTCTCGACAATCTTCGCAAAGTCGAGCAGGGCGCGCAGGCGCGCTACTTTGGTTACGATTCATTATCGCGCCTGATCCGAGTTCGACAAGTCGAGCAAAACGTAAACAGCGCCTTGAGCTGGACTGATCCGGTCACTGGTTACAATGGCTGGACTACAGCGGTGAGCTATGACGCCGGTGGAAACGTCGCGGGGCGCGTTGATGCGCGAAACATCAACACTACCTACACGTACGACGGGCTGAATCGCCTCACGATCGTCCTTTACCGCATCAACGGCCAGCCGGATCCAAACACCGGCGACATCGAGTATCTCTATGACTATGCCGCGAACGGTAAGGGCCGTCCGTGGATTACGCTCAGATGGGGTCCACAACCGTTTCACACCGCCATCGGGACCTATGATGCTGTGGGCCGCATCACGCAATTGAATCGCATCTTTGGCAATGGGCAGGGAGGTTGGTATCCTGCATACACGGTCAGTGCGACTTACGATTACGCCGGTCATTTGAAAACTGAGACTTACCCCTCAGGCCACACGGTGACCAACAGTTACGACGCGGGCGGGCGCTTAACCAATTTCTCAGGGACACTGGGCGACGGCACGCAGCGCGCGTATTCGAGCGGCATCAGCTATTCGCCATTCGGTCTTGAGCAGGAAGAGTTTGGCACCCAGACCCCGCTTTATCACAAGCTTCATTACAACGTTCGAGGCCAGCTTTATGACGTACGCGTTAGCACCTACTCGCTTAAGACTAACGAGTTCGATTGGAATCGTGGCTGCCTCGCCTTCTATTACGGCGGATATGGATGGGGACAGAGTGGTCCTGGTAACAATGGAGGTGTTACGTCACAACAGCACTGGGTACCGGCTGACGACGCCTATAGCAATTACTGGTACACACACGATAACTACGGTTACGACTCGCTCAACCGGATTAGTTCAACCAACGAAGTTCATGGTGGGCCCTGGGGACAGAGCGGAACAGATTATGTCCAGGCTTACATCTACGATCGATACGGAAATCGCACTGTGGATCAGGCACAGACGACGGCGAATGTTCCGCGTCCAGCTTACACGATCGATACAAACACCAACCGGCTCATAGCACCTGGCGGTTTCGCCTATGGCTATGATGAAGCGGGCAATCAAAACTATGACAGCTACACCGGCGACGGCTCGCGCACGTTCGACGCGGAGAACCGAATCAAGCAGGCTTGGTCCTACAATCAATGGCAAACTTATACGTATGACAGCGACGGCAAGCGGATTCGGCGCAACGTCAGGGGGACTGAGACCTGGGAGATCTATGGAATCAGCGGTGAGTTGATCGCGGACTATGCCGCGGCCGCCTCGCCCGCGTCTCCTCAGAAAGAGTACGGTTACCGTGGCGGCGAGCTCCTCATCACGGCCTCCGGATCAAGTTGCGCAGTTGGCTACACGTCGGCAAAAACCTGGCTCGGCACAAATGGCGCCCTCGGCCATATTACGGGTCACGCGGAGGGGACCAACTGGGCAGTGTATGCCGGAATTGACTCGCCTCATGCGATGGTCTATGGACCGTACGACTCGAGTTTTGGCCGTGGCCATCACACGGCGCAGTTCATGTTGATGGTTGATAACAATTCCGGAGCCGACGTGGTGGCGAATCTCGACGTCGTCACGAACTATGGCGGGACTGTGCTGGCTCAACGGCAGATTCGGCGGAGCGATTTCACCGCAGCGAACCAGTGGCAGATCTTCACTGTCCAGTTCGACAACCCATGTTTCGGGCTGGTAGAGGCGAGGGTCTGGTGGACGGGGAACACAAACACTAAATTCGCGCAACTGACTATTACCCCGCTCAGCGTGACCGCTCCCGGCGTGCAATGGCTGGTCAACGATCGGCTGGGAACACCCAGAATTGTTTTGGACCAGACCGGAAGCCTGAGCGGAATTTCCCGCCATGACTATTTGCCCTTCGGCGAGGAGGTCTATGCAGGGATTGGTGGTCGAACGAGCAGTCAAGGTTATACCGGCGACGGTGTCCGGCAGAGCTTTACCGGATACGAAGCTGATGCCGAAACCGGGTTGTACTTTGCCCAGGCGCGATATCAATCGCCGGTGCAGGGGAGGTTTACGAGTGTCGATCCGATGGGCAGGAGTGCGAGTTTGACTGATCCACAGACACAAAATCGCTACAGCTACGTCCTTAATAACCCGGTCAACTTCACCGATCCCAACGGCATGATGACCATGATCGATGCTTCGATGAACTTCAGCCAGGTATTGGCGATCTGGGCGGCGGGCAGCTTCAATTTTGGCGGGCCGGAAACGGGCCGGAGCATCATCGCCGCGGCTGAGGCGAGATACGATCAGGGTATTCGCGATTTAAATAAAGCCGCCGCCATCAACAAGGCCCTGCGCTCGGGCAAGATAAAACCTGCAGAGGCGCGCAGGCTCGTGAAAGAAGATCCAGCCCTGGCGATTGAAGGGGAGAGTGCCGGTAACGAAGAAAATACTGCCTCGTCAAACCAGACGGAGGATAAGGACAAAGTCAAAACTGATGTAAAGAAGAAAATCTACAAGAAGACCAGTAATGGTCTGGAAATCAGATTGCTGGCGAAGGTCAAGAACCACACCTATGCGCACTTCAACTGGATTCAAACTGTAACAACCAACGCTCCACTTGGCGGCAACACCGCGAATCAACCATACGCCGATACTGATCCCGGCCAAACAAGTCCGTTCTACTGGAATCCAACTGAACAGACTGATTACGAGAACGAAGGCCAGGCCGAAGGAGGTGTCACGGTCTTTTATGATGCGCCAACCAGGACTTATTCGGGCTCTGAGATAACCTGGCGCGCAAACTTGTCTTTGGTCGGCATCAAGACTGATGGAACGGTCGAGACACTTAGGAGCTATTCCTACGGCTTCACTTTGAATGCGAACGGAGTAAAGCTTGAAAAACTGAAGCGAATACCATGAGAATAAGAACCGCAGCTATCGTCATCGTCGGGTTCATGATTGCAATCGCACAGACTGCTGAGTGTCAGAAGCGCATGAAATACTCTGTCGTGGCTATCGAGTACATCGGAGAGTCAGACAAACCGATCACCCCGATCGTGATCAGCGATTCGGCTGCGGGAGCAGAGTGGTACCGGCGGACGGTGCTTAAACGCAACAGGTCGGGCCTGACATACAAACATGTCGTTACCGGCGCTTTGCTGGAGAAGTTCATTACCGAGGCGGAAAGGTTTGAGCGCACCAGCGGGAGCGAACCGAGAGAGGTTTCGAAATCGGTAAAAAAAGCCGTATCAGTGACGATTATCACACCCGAACGGAAGAACACGTTCTTACGTGATACAGAATCGGCAGTTTTGCTGTTAGACCGCCTTCAGCAGCAAGCTGAAGGTGACGAATCTCTTCGCGCGGATTTATTACATTTCCAGAATCGGATTCGTCCGTTGAGAGGGAGGTTGGATTAAACTCATCTTCGGAGCTTGATTCAACCTCGTGGAAACAAGACATAACCGAATCGCGAAGAGAAGTGCTGCGGGTGGTGCGGTTGTTTGGCTGATCACGCTGCTACTCACTACTTCAGATTCTGAGCAGACTGAGTTGGTCCACAAGGTTGTGTTTTGGGCGGTGCTTGTCATCGTGCCGTTGGGACTTTCCCTCTTCAGGCCTGACGACCGGCGGGGTTTGGCGTTATACAGGCTGGTGGTCTTTGCGCAGCCCGTTGCGGCGTTGCTCACGGTCGCGTCATTCTTTTTCGAAAAGGGTGTGCTTTCCGCAGCGCTCGCATCATCTTGGCTCGTCCTGAACCTGCTGATCGCGTTACTTGGATTACTAAGACTTACTTCCCGCGGCTTTCATCGTGTCGAGGAGTTGAGCATCGTAGCGGGGTTGTTGTATTTGCCTGTCGCTGGTGCATGGCTCGTGGTCTACCGTCTTGGGGTCCAGCCGTTCGGATACGGTGAGATGATTATTCTGCTGACCGCGGTACACTTTCACTTTGCCGGTTTTGCTACTCCGCTCATTGCCGGGATGAGCGGTCGAGTTCTCGCGGGCCGAGATCACCCGCGCAGAGTCTTTACTGCCGTGGTGTTGGCGATTGTAGCGGCCATGCCACTCGTCGCTGCGGGAATTACGTTTTCACCGTGGATCGGGTTTGTTGGCGCGCTGCTGCTCACAACAGGTCTGGTGTTGCTGGCGGTGCTTACGGTTGGTTGGGTAAGACAGGCGATCTCAACCAGGTGGCGAGTCCTGTTATTGATCGGAGCGATCGCGAGTTGTGCGGCAATGGTGCTTGCGTGCCTTTATGCTTACAGTCTCGCAACCCACACCTTGATTCTCACGATTCCGACGATGGCGCTAACGCACGGGCTTTTGAATGCTTTTGGGTTTGTCACTTGCAGTCTCGTCGCGTGGTCACAAATCGCGCCACAAAAGGTCGAACAATAGTAGACTTTCACGCGATGAAGATCGGGTGCTACACAATTGTCCTCCTGGTTCTATTCCTGAGCGCTCCTGCGCGAGCGCAGACTAAACCTGACAGGGAATATCTCGTCTACGTCTTGTCAGAAGGCGCGGACAAGATCGCGTTGATACGTTTTGGGCCAGCGGGCGCCCGCGTCGATCGCCAGATCGACACGGGCGACATGCCGATCGATATCGATGGTCCACACGGCATCGTGATTTCTCCCGATCGACAGTTCTACTACGTCACGATCGCGCATGGCCGGCCGTTTGGATCCGTTTGGAAGTATTCGGACGAAGAACGACGCCCTCATCGGCAAAGCGTCGCTGGGACTCTTTCCGGCAACGCTCGACGTCAGCCGCGATGGCGATTTTCTTTTCGTGGTCAACTTCAACCTGCACGGCGACATGACACCGTCGACTGTCTCAGTCGTGTCGACACAGACCATGACCGAAGTCGCGCGCATACCAACGTGCACGATGCCGCATGGCTCACGTTTAAATCCGCAGGGCACGAAACAGTATTCGGCGTGCATGATGGACGACATGCTGGTCGAGATCGACACACGAACCCTGAAGGCAACGCGACATTTCATCGTGACGAAGAACCAGGAAAAGGGATTGACTGGACCACCACAGCCTCGCGCCGGCAGCTCAATGCAGTCGATGCACGCCGGACATGGATCTGAGCCGCCGAAGCCTGGTGATAACTCGTGCTTGCCGACATGGGCTGAGCCTTCGACTGACGGATCTTCAATCTATGTTGCCTGCAACGGCTCGAGCGAGATCGTGGAGGTGAACGCGAATACGTGGGCGCTGGTGCGGCGCATTCCGGCGCGTCCGGGAGTGTATAACCTCGACGTCACGCACGACGGCACGCGTTTGCTTGCGACGAATAAACGAGACCAGTCAGTGTCGATCTACGATCTGAAGAGTGGAAGGGAACTGGTGCGGCTGCCGACACAGCGGAAGGTGTTGCATGGTGTAGTTGTGTCGCCGGACGATCGTTATGCGTTCGTGACGGTGGAGGGTGTCGGATCGGAGCCGGGGACGGTTGAGATAATCGATCTAGTGACGATGAAGACGGTGGCGACAGTGGACGTCGCGCAGGGTGCGGCGGGGATCGATTTCTATAAGTAAATGTAGACAGGATTTACAAGATTCCTACAAGATTTACATTAAATCTTGTAGAATCTTGGGAATCCTGGTCAAATGATTTTACTGGCCGGGCGCGGTGGTGGAACCTTTGTCGATCTTCTCGCCGAGCTTCACGATCCATAATCCCGAGTTCACATCGTTGAAGTAGATCAGACCGTTGTGCGGTTGCGCGCCCCAGGTGAACGGCATGTTCGGCCGGAAGCCATCCGGATCGCCTGTCCAGATACGCGCCATCTCTCGACCCTGCCTGTAAAGATCACCGCGCAGCTCGCCGGACACATCGACGATGCGCCCGCCGCCGCTGTAGTAACCCACGTACATCGTATCGTTCTCAACCCAGATGTTGTGCGCGCCGCCTTCAGGCACCGGATACTCCGCGACTTTGCGCGGATTGTTGATGTCCGAAACATCAATCACATGGACCACACCACGCACCGGAATGCGCTTCCGCGACTGGATATCGAAGATCGCAGGGAACACTTCGTCGCCGAGGAAGACGTAGTTGTGATAGCGATAGACCGAGTGCGTTCCCGCGAGCCAACCGTTGCCGTAGAGCTCGTTGTGATTGAAGCGATACTGGCTGACAAACTGCGGACGCTCGGGACTGCCGCCCTTAATCCCCGCACCGACATCGAGAATCACCAGACCATCGTGCCAGTAAGCGAGATACGCAAGACCATCCTTGACCTGTAGATCGTGTATGTAGCGTCCCGCGATGTGGTCACCTTCTTTCGTTCGGATCACGCCCGCGAGTGGGTTTTCGGTCTGCCAGCGCGCAACCTCCTTCGGGTTCTTCACGTCAGCAAAATCGATCACGCGCATCGAGCCCGTCGCGTCGTCAGTCAGGTAAACGTAGTGACCGTCCACGAACGCACTGTGCACGCCGCCCGTGACTGTTGCCGTGTATTCCGAAATCAGTTTTGGATGCGCCGGATCAGACGTGTCGTAGAACGCGATTCCGTTCTTCCGGTTCGACGCGCCTTCGCGTGAGATCACGAGAATCTTGCCATCCGCCGTCGTCGAGATGTCGTTGACGAGGCGCGCGTCGACTTTGACCGTGTCAGTCAGTTTTAGATTCGCCGGATCGGAGATGTCGTAGACCAGAAAGCGATCGGAGATCGTCGAGTAGTAAGCATAATTACCGATGATCCACTGTTCCGCGCCCTGGAATTCTTTAAGCGGCGCACGTCCGACGATCGTGACTTCACGTTCCTGCTCACGCGGCGCCACCACGATCGAAGCACTCGACGAGACGTTACCGCTCATCGCTGTGACGATGTATGTTCCGGGCAAGTCTGCGACGAATGCGCCGTTTGAATCCACCGTAGCGGCATTGCCACTGACGGTCCAGCTCGTAATAAAGTCACCGCTGGGATCACCTTTCGCACTGAAGCTGACCAAGTCGCCTGTGCGTGCGGTTTTTGCGCCTGCCGTGACTGTAAGACTGCGCAGAGAGTTGTTAACTACGGAGATCGTTGTGGTCGCTGTGGCAGGGCCCGACGTGGCTTTGATGTTAGCTTTACCTGGACCAACGGCAGTCACCACGCCGGCGGCATCAACAGTCGCGACTTTCTCATTATCGGAACTCCAGTTGATGGGAACGCCAGTGCGTGGATCGCCGTTGAAGATCCGTGTCACTGCGTCGAGTTGTACGTGGCCGCCGGTAACCAGGGCCGTCTTGACCGGCGTGATCTCGATCGTCTTCACGCTCGGTGCCTTCACCATAAACGTCGAGAAGCCGGGCTTGCCTCCAACAATCGCGCCGACAGTCACCTGACCGGTGCCGAAGAGCTTGACGTTGCCGTCGTCATCAGCGGCGGCGATGTCGAACGGGCCGGCGAAGTAGGCCGAGGGTTTCTCGGTCACGACCTTGCCTGACGCGTCCTTCGCCATCACTGTGATCTTTACCTGTTGACCGACTTCGGCTTCCTTAACCGAGGCGGTGACCGCTACGGTTTCAACGACGGAAGCGGAAATGGCAGGACTTGCATCCTGGGCCAGGACGTTGAGTGAAAACAGAAGGGCTGCGATGACGACGGTCAAAGAGGATCTCATAGTGCGGAAGAGAATAACGCTGTGAGGTCACGCTGGCAATCTTCTGATGGCTCTACTCATCTACTCCGGTGATCTCACGCTTCAGCCATGAGCGCGCAAAGCGCCAATCACGATCAACCGTTGTTGGGGCAACACCAAGCATTGACGCGATCTCTTCGAGCGTGAACCCTCCGAAGTAACGAAGCTCGACGACTTTTGCCTTGCGGTCATCAACGCGGGCGAGCGAAATTAACGCTTCGTGAAGATCAACGATCTCTTTAGCCATTTTCATCGGCAGTAGCACCTCGTCGATATCGACATGTTCCGCGTCCTGCCCGCGGCTCAATCGTTTGCGAGCATAATCCGTGAGAATGTTGCGCATGCGCCACGCTACTATGGCATAAAACTGCTTTCGGCTTTTCCAGTCGATCGGTTCATCTTCCAACAGGCTTAACAACGCTTCATTTACTAAGTCATTCGTTCGCAGCGGGTGGCCGGTTTTTTCGTCGAGTATGAGTCTATGAGCGATCCGCTGGAGCTCACGATCGACGAGCGGTAACAGTTTTTCCAAACCCTCGGGATCGCCTCGACTCCACGCTTGCAGCAGGTCAGTGATTTGGTGCGTCCGGGTCATGGGAGCTTTCCCCGATGTGCAAATCCGCAGCCGATTAAGGCGAACTAATGTCTGGGTGACCCTATCTTACCAGCAACTATCGGTCGATTTTTTGAGAAACCATTAAATGCGTTCTGCCATTGTTCGCGTATACCTCAATAAAGTAATGATTTGAGACCTGAAACCATTACGTAAGAGAACTGTGGAATTCAAAGCTCCGATGCGGCGGGAGCTTGTTCGTTTTCCACGCAGTTGCCGGTTGCGGTTAAATTGTTACCGGCCAACTCTTTCGCGCCGATAATTATTGTCAGCGGTGGTTAGCGTGTATAAAATGCTGCCCGCAAACTGACGACTCAGCGCTCTAAAGAAACTCTGCGCCTTTTCGAGTTCCCACCTAGGAGACTATTTGAATGGAGCGCCCGGTCTGGGATCGCATTCAGGAAATTTATCATTCGACCCTGCTGATTCCTCCGTCTGAGCGCAGCGCGTTTATCGCCAGTGCTTGTGACAACGATCCTTTTCTCGTGCGCGAGGTTGGGTCGCTACTGAAAGCGGACGAGTCGTCGGAGGGTTTTCTCGAGTCGCCTGTCTTCGAGTTAGGCCTCAAAATCATTTCCAGCGACAGTCTGAAGACAACCATTGCTGGCAACGGCTCTGCCGACAGCCTTGCCGGCACGACGATCGACCAAAAGTATCTGATTGAGCGGGAGTTGGGCCATGGCGGCATGGGCCGGGTTTATTTCGCGCGCGATCTGACGCTTCATAGCAGGCCGGTTGTCATCAAGATCCTGCTCGAAGCTTCTGTGAGAGACGAGTATGTGGTTAAGAAGTTTCGACAGGAAGTAGAAGCGTTGGCACGCATCGACCATCCGGGTGTGGTTAACGTGTTGGGTTCCGGCAAGCTGCCGGATGGAAAGCCCTACATCGTGATGCAGTACGTCAAGGGTGTGACGCTGCGGTCAGAAATTCCGACCGAAGGCATGGAGCTGGAGCGTGCTGCACATATTCTGAAGCAGATCGGCGCGGCGCTCGAACACGTGCATGAGCAAAAAATATTTCATCGTGATCTGAAGCCTGAAAACATCATGCTCCAGTCGCTGACGGGCGGCACAGAGCTAGTGAAAGTAGTGGACTTCGGAATTGCAAAAGTAAAAGACTCGGTGGTGGCGCCGAGCACGGTCGATAAAGTTGCGGTCGGAACGGTGCTTTACATGTCGCCGGAGCAGCTTCGTGGTGGGCAACAAATGACAGCTGCCAGTGACATCTATTCGATGGGCGTGATCGCGTATGAGATGGTTACGGGAAGGCGACCGTTTAGTCCGACTTCAGCGCCGCAATTGTTCGAGTTGCATCGCGCGGGCGTGCGGGTGAAACCGATCGACTTGCGGCACGAGCTGTCTACACAAGCGCAGGCGATCATTCTGCGTGCATTGTCGTTTGACTATGACGATCGTTATCAGAGCGCGGCGGAGTTCGGCGATAGTTTGGCGCGAGCACTTCTGAATGAAGAAGAAACCGTGCCGCGGCCGAGGGTGCCACAGTATTCTACGAAGCCATTTTCTGAGAGTGAAGGCGACGAGCAGAAACGACAGTTCAGGTTAGGCAAGTTTCAGCTCGCGATTATTGGCGCGTTCCTGGTTCTTCTGATCGCTGTTCTGATCGTCTTATGGGCTATGCAAAAGGCCGCGAACCGCGCGCCTGATCACAACGCAAATACTGAGACCACTGCGAAGACCAATAATCTAATCCAGGGTCCGGCACGCTCCTTTATTTACTCGCTAACCGTGCGTAGAGTCCGGGACAAGAAAGAATTCCAGTCTAACGACCAGGACGTTTTTGATACCGGAGATGAGTTTCGTCTCACCGTTTCCAGCTCAAATCCTGGTTATCTTTACGTGTTCAACGAAGGAACACCTGAGCCGAATGGCAGCAGCTTCACGATACTCTACCCCACTCCGTTGATGAACGACGGCTCTGCGTCGCTTGGCGCAGATCAGAAAGTGCAGACGAACTGGAATACCTTTACAGGTAAAGCGGGGACGGAGAACCTTTGGATTGCCTGGTCCACTGCGCGGGTCCCGGAATTGGAGTTTGGAAAAGAGGAAGCTTTCAAGCGCAAAGGAGTGTTGACGGGTCAAAGTCTCGACACAGTCAAAGCATTCCTGACAAAAAAGCAGAAAGAATCCGAACCCAAAATCAATCGAGGCAAGGACCGCGGCCCGATAACTGTGCACGGCACAGGCGATGTGGTGGTTAAGATGGTTAAGTTTGAACACAGATGAGAGGCTTTAGCGTGATACGAATTTTCTTACTCATCCTCGCAGTCTCGCTGCCAATGGTGGCCCACCCTCAGGACGACCGGTCAATCAAATCAAATGATTTCACTGACCAGCGGCCGAAAGCGAAGAAACGCACCGGCTCGCCTCCGAAACCAAAGACATATCACCAGGCCTCGCCGCCGCTTGCTAAGCCGATAGATAAGTCGAGTCCGAGCACATTGAAAGTCGGCGTCACGATCTGGAAAGTGGAACGTGTAAGAGAGGGTGAATCAACGAAGGAAGTTGCGCGGCGCGTTGAGGCCGACACGAAGTTTCGCGAAGGTGATCTGCTTCGGTTGAGCATTGAGTCGCCGCGTACCGGTTATCTCTACGTTGTCGATCGCGATCAGTTCACTGACGGCAGCTTCGGCGTGACGAATTTGATCTTTCCGCTGCTCGGTGAGGATAACGAGCTGCAGGCCGGAAAACTGATCGATATTCCAGCCGGCCATGCGACGCCGTTCAAAGCAAGTCCGAGTGCTAATCAAGCAGGCGAGATGCTCACGATTATCATCACGTCCGCGCCACTGTCGTTGCCGCTCTCGAAACAATTCCTGCCAATTTCCAGCGCGCAGTTAGCGGAGTGGGAAAAGATGTGGAGTGGAATGACTGAGCGCTTTGAGATGAACGGCGGCGCGGGCCTGACGCGCACCATCCAGGAGCAGGAAGCCGCCTTACCAACCGGCAGCCGGCAACTAACACGCGACGACCCCTCGCCACAAACAATCTACTACCTGAGCCCCCGCAGCCGCGCCGGGCTTCTCTTCAACCTGCCGCTGGCGTACGTCAAATAACATCAGAAATTTGGATGAATACGCCGAAGGCGTTCGCTAATTTGAGCCCAGGGTTCGAGCCTCGCGAGAACCCTGGGTCAGAACCATATACACGATAAAACCCTGAAAGGGTTCCGCGGTTGGCGAACCCTTTCAGGGTTCATTATTTTCTTGGATCACGCACCCAGGGTTGTCGCTGCGCTCCAACCTCTGGGCTGGAATTAGCGAACGCCTTCGGCGTAATACTCAGCAAACGACTTCGGCGTAATCTTCGATTCAGACACCACTTACTTCAACCTGCTGCTGACGTACATCAAATAACGTCTAAAAAAATTTTCGCTTACCGTGACGAGTTTCGTTGCGTTCCCGCACCCTGTGTTTGTGGAGAGGGGAACATGATGACTGAAAAAATTCGCATACTGTTTCTATCAGCTAATCCATGGACCACCAGCCGGATTCTCGTCGATGAAGAGGCCAGAGAGATATTTGAACGAATCCAGGAAGGTCCGTATCGCGAGTGGTTTGAGCTGCACAAGCACACAGCTACAAGAGCGATCGATCTGCAACGCCTCTTGTTAATACACAAACCGCACATCGTTCACTTCAGCGGCCACGCAAGTAAGAAACACAAGATCATTTTCAGTGGCATGCGCGGCCGCGGTAAGACACTCGACCAACAGGGACTCGTCGAGGTGTTAGCTCTCTACAACAGCCATGTGCGACTCGTGTTACTCAACGCTTGTTTCACCAAAGTACAAGCGCGCTCAATCGCCGAAGTGATCGACTACTCGGTCGGTACGGGTAAGGGAATTGGCGACAAGGGAAGTGTCGCGTTTGCGGGAGCTTTTTATCGTGCGTTGGGTTTCGGCAAATCGGTTCGCGAAGCATTCGACTCAGCCAGAGCGGAGCTTATTCTGACGAAGGAACCACGAACGCAGGGAATCGAGTTGTTTGTGCGAGACAGCATCGATGAGAGTGACCCATTTCCTCGACAGACTCATAGCTCGCGAAACGACATATCAGAGCGATTTGAGATCACCGTGTGCAAGACTATTGTTATCAGCCGCTCGATAACACTTCCATCAACAAATAACGCCGGCTCGCAGGCGTGACTGCTCAAGCGAGTAAATCACGTCCGGCAGGATAGACGTGTGTGAAGTGACTGCGACACTGCACACCAGGAACAAAGGAGAAGGAAAATGGCAATGAGTAAGAAATTCAAACGTAGTTCGTCAACAGCTTGCCGAAAGTCTCATGCGAAGGCGCCAGGTACCCGACTTGGTACGATCGCGGACTGGAGGGGAGTCTCTGACAAGTCTGGCAAAACGATGAACGAGCGTCGCAACGCGTTTCGCGATGGACGCTAAGAATCGCCTGACGATGCGCCTCTCTGGAGTGCGGCGCGCGACCGCCGCACTCCACCGTTGGTGGAGTAGTTGTCTCAGTTTGAAATTACGCCGAAGGCGTTCGCAAATTTCAGCCCGAGGTTGGAGCGGAGCGACAACCCCGGGATCAGAACAGCATATACATTCAACCCTGAAAGGGTTCGCCAATCGCCTGACCCTTTCAGGGTTCGATCGCAATTTTTGAAATTATTCCCAGGGTTGTCGCTTTGCTCCAACCCCGGGCTGCGATTAGCGAACGCCTTCGGCGTATTCAAATTATTCCCAGGGTTGTCGCTTTGCTCCAACCCCGGGCTGCGATTAGCGAACGCCTTCGGCGTATTCAAATTATTCCCAGGGTTGTCGCTTTGCTCCAACCCCGGGCTGAAATTAGCGAACGCCTTCGGCGTATTCAAACTGAGACACTACCGTTGGCGGCGAATCATTGAATCTCCAGGTCATACATGGTAAATAAAACCGTCTGTCTTTCTTCCTCCGAGAGTAAGCAGTATGTGCTCTTCGTAAAAAGGTCTCACAACATAGTTTCCACAAGAGAAACTGGAAGCATCTTAAATGCTACCCGTAAAAGTCAGACTTAAGCTTCATGGCCTCTGCAGCGCAGTGATCGTTTGTGCTTTGCGTCAAAAGTCGGAGCGCAGCGCCAACGGCGCGGAATATGACAGCCAGGGGCAAGCGCGAAGCGAAGCGGAGCGCGTCGCCCCTGGTAACAGACGATCAAACGTTAGAGCCCTGAAAGGGCGTAATTGCCTGCGTATCTCGGCCTTTCAGGCCTCGATCTCTTTTGCTCGCGGCAACCCAGGGCGACGCGCTTCGCGCTTGCCCGGGGCTTTTATATATCGCGCCGTTGGCGCTCTCATTCCGACTTTTGAAGCAAAGCTGATTGTGTGTTTGTGTGTGGCGATGCTGCTAGCGCTTAAAACTGCCGCGAGTGACGATTTAGTGCAGGTCACTCCAGGCACATCAAAAGGAAGTGAGATTGCCGCTGGAGCGAAAAGGGTGCTTGAAGTGTCAGCAGGCGCGGGGACGCTACTGCGCTTCTCGATTGATAAAGGAGATCTGGCCTTAACGACGACCATCTATGGCCCAACGAATACGAAGTTGTCTGAACACGTTAGCGAAGACTTCGAACTCGTAGAGCTCTCGGTGCCCGTCGACGTTTCGGGTAATTATCGTATCGAGATCCAATCGCGCGAAAAAGCAGGTCCGCCGCGGCCTTTTGCACTGAAAATTGAAGCGCTGACATCGCTTACTCAGACAGGCCGAAAAGAAAGCGACGCGCGCGAGGCGATGGCCACTGCCGGCGTCCTGCGCGCAACCTGGAAAGAAGCATCGCTCAGGCAAGCCATACAAGAGTATGAAAAGGCGTCCGTGAGTTGGACATCTCTCGGCAACCTCACTGGCGCTTCACAAGCGACTCTGAAATCCGGCGATGTTCACTTTCTCCTGAGTGAATACGAACAAGCTCTGAGTCGATACAAAACCGCAGCCACGCTCGCCGCAAAGGCACAGGATCAACTCGCAGAAGCTAAGGCGCTGAGCCACCTGGGCCGTCTGTACTCTTACATCGGCAAGAACGAACTGGCCCAGGAAGAGCTAACCAAAGCTTCCAATCTTCCGGGTCCCGTCGACGCTAATACAAACCCGATCGTCAAAAACATTTACGGTGAAGCACTCAGCAACACCGGCGAGTTGATTTACTCGAAGGGCAATATGGTGAAGGCGTCAAAGCAGTTTGATGATGCGCTTAAATTCCTGGAAGGCGATCGAAAGGGTCAGGCAAAAGCACATTTGTTTGCCGGTTACATTGCCGGAACCGTAGGCCTGCTCGACAAGGCCATGTCAGAGATTTCCGTGGCGCTCACGCTATACGAGGAGACGAACGACCAGAGCGGTGAAGGACTCGCACTCACACTGCTGGGCCTGGCTAATGTAGTGAATGGAAAGCCGAACGGGGCAATCGAGTTGCATACGCAGGCGATTGGAATGTTTCAAGCCATCGGCGATCGAAACAGCGAAGCAGTTGCACTCAACGCAGTCGGTCAGATGTACGAGAGCCTGAAAGATTTTCCAACGGCTCTCAAAAATTATGAGAAAGCCGCGCAAATCTTTCACGATCGGGGCGCATTGGAGTTCGAGGCCGGGACGCTCTTCAAAGTGGCGCAGATGCAGAGGCTAACGAGCAAGCTCAATGCGGCCCTTGTGTCTTACGAACGTTGTTTGAAATTAAGCCGGTCCGCGGGCAAGCAGCGAACTGAAGCAAACGCGCTCCTTGATATCCCGCTCGTTTACGCTGCACAGGGTCGCACTAAAGAAACACTACAACAGTACGGCAGGCTGTTGAACTTCTATAGACGAATTGATGATCGTAGCTGGCAGGTCAACACGCTAAACCAACTAGGCACTTTTCTTTCACAAACGGGCAAAAAAGAGGAAGCAGCGAAAGCCTTCCGGCAAGCGCTTGCGCTCACGGAAGAGGTCTCCGATACCGGAACTATTACCGCTACATTTTGTAATCTCGCGCGTGCCGAAAAAGCTCTGGGACATCTTGACGAAGCTTTGTCGTTGATCAAACGCTCGCTCCAAAAGATCGAGGAGCTGCGAACCGACGTCGGCAGTCCCGATCTTCGTGCGTCGTATTTTTCGGGGGTCCGGGAGAATTATGAAGTTGGTATCGACGTCCTGGCCGAGCTCGACCGCGCGCAATCAGGCAATGGCTTTGCTGCTGAGGCCCTCGTGATGAGTGAGAAGAGCCGTGCGCGGGGTCTTGTGGATCTGATTAGAGAATCAGGAGCTAATCTTCGTTATGGCGCGTCGAAAGAACTAATCGATCGCGAGACCGAGTTGAACGGCCTGATGCAACGGCAGGCGCAGTACCAGAGGCAGTTGCAACTCACAGACAAGGACTCGCCTGAAATCGCAGAGCTCGAAAACCAGATCGTTCAGTTTCGATCTGAATACCAGCAGATACAGGCGCAGATACGTGAAAAAAATCCGCGTGCGTTAGCTTTCTCGCGGTTTGAGCCATTGGACCTGCAGACCATTCAACGAGAGCTGCTTTCCGACGACCTCCTGCTCGAATTCTCGTTAGGTGACGAGCGCAGTCACTTATGGATGGTAACTCCCGGTTCGTTTCAATACTTTCAATTACCAGCTCGCAAGACGATCGAGGAGCTGTCCGTTGAGGTCTACAACTTAGTCACCACGCGACAACAACTCGATGCGCAACCCGACGGCGCTACGATTCAGGCGAAGATCGAAGAATCAGACAGGCTTCTTCGCGAAAGGGCACGACAGCTAAGCCAGATGCTGTTTGGGCAGATCGCAACACAGCTCGGAAATAAAAGACTGCTTTTAGTAATTGAGGGAAAACTGCAACTCGCTCCCTTCGACGCGTTGCCGTCACCTCTCGAGCAGGTCGAGGCGAACGTCCCGCCAAGATATATGTTGTTGGACCATGAAATCATCCGGATACCATCGATCGCGACGTTGCGAGCGATTCGGGCAGCCGAAAAGAAGAATCCTTATGTAGCAGGTAAGATTGCGGCTGTTCTTGCCGATCCCGTTTTTACGAAACGCGATACACGCGTACAAAACTCTTCGCTTGCTTCAGGCGTGGCGAGTGCAGCAACAAACGAGGAACTCTCGCAGTCTACGGCGAAAGCCCTTGAAGGGTTAGGCGGCGGTCCGGCACGTTTAATTCATTCTTCCGAAGAAGCGGACGCCATCGCCGCCGCAGCGCCGAGCGGTACAACGATGATCGCCAAAGGCTTTGACGCCACGCGTGAGACGGCGCTGAACGCACATCTCGGCGACTATCAGATCGTCCACTTCGCTACTCACGGTGTTCTCGACAGTGAGCATCCGGAATTGTCGAGCATCGTGCTAAGCATGGTTGATAAAAATGGCGTGGAGCAAAACGGCGTGCTGCCGCTGTACGACATTTACAACATGGATCTCTCCGCCGAAGTCACGGTCCTGAGTGCGTGCCAGACTGCGTTGGGCAAAGACATCAAAGGCGAAGGGTTTGTCGGTCTGACGCACAGTTTCATCTCGGCCGGCTCGCGGAGCGTGATCGCGAGTCTTTGGAAAGTAGACGATCGAGTGACTGCCACGCTGATGGCAGATTTGTACCAGTCGATGCTGCAAAAGGGCATGTCGCCGGCTGCGGCACTCCGAGCGGCCAAGTTGAAAGTGATGCAGGACAAGCGTTGGACTGCTCCGTACTACTGGGCCGGATTTGTGGTCCAGGGTGAATACACCAACCATATAAATGTCGAAAACAACTCGTGGCGCCATCGGGGTGTGATAGTTTTACTGTCGTTGCTTCTGATTTCTTCCGGTGTGGTCGTCTGGAGACGACTAAGAACACGCCGTACCTTTTAACTGCGAAGCAGAAGTTCCGACTCAGAGATGGCGCGAGACTCGGCAATTCCACCGGAGAGCTTCGATGAGATTCTGGCGTGGCTCAATCCCGATCGCGAGCGAGCCGCAGCAATCTATGTTCAGCTTCGCGAAGACCTCACAAAAATTTTCACCTGGAACCGCTGTCCCGATCCGGAAGGCTCGACCGATGAAGTTTTCGATCGAGTAGCACGGAAAGTCCATGATCTTCGACAGACCTACGTCGGCGATCCCAAACTTTACTTCTACGGCGTCGCACGAAATCTAATCAAAGAAATCCCGAAAAGAAACCAGAGACACGTGTCTTTGGAAGGCGCCGAGCTGGCGTCGAGTTCTCGATCCGGAGCGGAGCAGGAGACCGCGATCATGCGTGAAGACTGCCTGCGCGCGTGTTTGCAAAAGTTGCGTGGGGATAAACGCGAGCTGATTGTGGAGTATTACGCGAAGGACAAGCAGGCGAAGATCGATCATCGAGCGGAAATGGCGCGGCGGCTGGGTATCTCCGTCGATGCTTTGCGTGTGAAAGCGCACCGCATTCGCACCACGCTCGAGGAGTGCATCAAACGTTGTGTGGAACGTATGGCCCAAAACAAATGAAACGTATCGCGCGAAAATTCATTGTAATGGGGTGGGGACGTCTGGAGGATGACCCATGAAGGAAGAACCCGTGAGCGACACCCTTTTGCGGCAGTTTTTACTAGGGAACGTCGACGACCAGGAGCGGCAACGTCTTGAAAGTATGTTCGTTACCGGTGCTCTTTCGAGAGAAAGAGTGATGGCAGCCGAACAGCACTTACTCGACGATTTCCTGGAGAACTCACTCACATCGGAAGAGAGAGAGCGATTTCTTGCGCAGTACGGTGCAACACCCGCCGAACAGCGCAAGTTGCGGATCGCGAAGTCTATTCAGGAGTGGGCAGCTTTGAGCCAGGAGGTGACGGCAGTTAGCGTATCGCAATGGAGTAGTGTGCGTGCGCGTTTCCGGTTGAATCCTGTGCTCGTGGTTCCGGTCGCGGCAGTGTTTTTGATCGCGATCATCTGCGGTGCTGTGTGGCTGAGAAGCAGGTCGGAAGAGCAAAACACGCACCTGGCGATGCAGCAGGAGTTTGTGCGACTTAATGCGCCGTCGATGCGTGATGTCTCGCCGGCAACGCCGCCATTCACGTTGAGGCCCGGAACACTGAGAAGTGCTGAAGCGGAGAACGAGTTAACACCGCCGGCTAATGTTGAGTCTGTTGAACTACGACTTGTTTGGACACAAGAACGTCACCCATCCTACCAGGCGATAATTCGTAGATACGATGACGGAGAAAGATTCACTGCGCCTGATTTGCAACTCGACGCCAGCGGTTTCATTCGTTTGAGACTTCCTCGACAATTCCTTACACGGGGGCTCTACGTGATCGAGATAAGCGGCGTTTCCGGTGGTGTTGCGGAATATAAGTTCGTAGTGACGGGATAAAGACTCGTACAAGCTCGCGCGGAAAGACAGCCGGCACGAGCCTTTTTATCAAAGTCCAAGTACACGGATCGGAGCGCCAAAGGCGCGAGATATAAAAGCCAGGGGCAAGCGCGAAGCGCGTCGCCCCTGGTAAAGCACAACAGACCTGTTAGAGCTCTGAAAGAGCGTAATAACTCTGTGTGTATGCCGGCCCTTCAGGCCTCATTATCTTAGGCTCTCGATTACCAGGGGCGACGCGCTGCGCGCTTGCCCCTGGCTATCACATCTCGCGCCGTTGGCGCTCTAGTTCTGAATTTCAAAAAACTGCTCTTCGAGACCTCACACGAGATATTCCCCCTTCCTCCAACAAGATCACACTCTTAAGATTGAGGGGATCAATTCTGCCAGACACTGAGATCCGGGATCTGGTAGGCGAGTTCCGCGGGGTTACCCTTGGTCAAGTGACGCATCTTTTGCTGAGGGAATCTCCTACCCGATTCCGCGTTAACATTAAGCAGGAATAAATTGCCCAGAGGTCCTGGACCAGCTTGTGAGGTCAGCCCATACTCAACAGCAACCTGCTGCTGTTACAGTAATCAAAGCCGGTCCAGGATCAATTTATCGTTTAAGCGTCTGGTCTTAAACTCAGCGGCATTCCTTAAGACCGGAAGCTGAACAACAACTCACAATTATCGGGGAAAATTCAAATGGACTACACTCCACAAGACTTCAGCCAATCGGCGATCAACAACGGACAACGACAGATCAATTACGCGCTCACAGTCGTAGACATGAAACTAATTAAAATCATCGAGACACTCATCGCGGCATTACCACCAGCCCGCAACCTCGATCTTGCAGGCCTGAATGAAGCCATCCAGGACGTCAAGGGAACAAGTCGAAGGGTCGCAGATATCAAACCTCCGGGTTGCGACACAACCTGGCAATAGATCTGGCACCCTCATCAGCGGTTGATCTACGCAACGAGCAGCCGGCAGCGATAACAGAACAAGCTTTACCGTTCGCTGATTATCATTACGTCGCTGATTCTTGTTCCGCGTTGACACGCTACCTGCTTGTAATCGGGCGACCAGGCGTATGCGTAGATCTGCTCGCTGTTGAAATTGGTGAGCTGCTTTCTCTCTCCAGTGTCGAGATCGTAACTCCAGATGTTCGAATAACCATTGTCGTTCTTCACGTAGGTGATCTGGCCGTTTCCGACCCAGCGAATCAACTGCCACTCCTGCTTCGGCACGTCGAAGTGTCTCACCGGCCGGCCGTCCTGGTTCGGGAAGATTGCGACGTCGTGAACGTCTGAATCCTCATCATAACGGCAGGCAATGAATTGATTGTCGGGTGAGAATACCGGCATGCGATACTTATCAGCGACCTTGACCGGATCGCCGCCTTGTATCGGAACTTTCCAAACACTCATTTTTGAATCGACATGATTATCGTAAGCCACCCACCCATCTGACGAACATGAGGGATAGGAATTGCCGCCTGTGAAAGTTAGTTGTACCGGATCGCTGCCATCGTCAGCATTCATGCGCCAGATGTTGAGAGAGCCTTTACGATTCGACGCAAACACGATGTAACGGCCATCGGCAGAGACTGCGGGCGTGTAGTTATCACCCGCATTTGCTGTGAGTTGGACCGCCTCGTTACCATCGGGATTGATACGCGAGATGTTGAGCTTGTCCTGGAACATCGACGAGTACACGATCTTGCCATCGCTGGTCCACACGACGCCATAGTGCAAGCCGGTTCCAGGTGTGATCGCTGTCATTTGTTGAGATTTGCCCGGCGTTGCCACCCATAATTGCCACGAGAGTTTTATTCGTATTGTTACGATGCTTTCCCCAGCGATACTGACGCCCCTGTAGTCGTCGGGATCAATTGTCAACTTTTTCGCGGTTCCGTCAGGCCGGTGGACTCGCCACAACCGGAAAGGTGAGCTGCCATACTCACGCGCGCTGACAACAAGGCTTTCATCATCCTGCCAGGCCGCCTGAAAGATCTGGTACCACGTCCGCCCGGCAATCAATTCTTCCTGTTTATTATTCACATCGAAGGCGACCAGGTTCATGTGAAATTCAGGGTTCCAACGGCTTTCCGGGCACACTACTGTCTTGCCGTCTGGTGACCAGGTCGGGCCACGATCTGAGAACGTGTCGCCGTCTTTGCGGGTGGCAATCACTTCTTCATTTGTGCCGTCGATGTTTGAAAGCATCAGCAAGTATTCGGTCCCGCGGTTATGACGAACGAACGCGAAGCGATCGCCTGGTGGAGAAAAGCTAATCGGGCTATCGACACCTTTTTTGACTAGTACCGGGTTGCCGCGGGGTAAGGCGAGACGATAGAGAATTCCGGGATCATTTTTTTCTTTTCGAGTGAAGTACAGATAAGCGTTGTCTCGCGAGAAGGTGATACCGAGATACTCCGCATCGTCTTTGGGAGGAACTACGACAAGTGAGCCGCGCTTGCCCGTTACGACCAGGCGCTGCTTGCCATTTTGTTCTTCAGCATGGGCAATAAGTTCCTGATCCGGTGAGATAGCCGCGTTGACTGACGTTCCGAAATTCGTAAGCGGCTTCATCTCAGGGGGTAGTACAGGGTTTGCTGCTTGTTCTTGAGGCGTGTCCTGATTGCCGCTTTGCTTGATCCAACGCGTCACATTCGGAAGCAAAATCAGCAAAGCGAGCACGCTGCTCACTCCCGCAAAGAGCGCTGCTTTCCGGTGTGTTTTGATCTCAGTAAACAGCGTGTCGGCAGTTAAGATCGCCTGTGACTTCAGTCGCGTGAATATCCGCGAGGTGCCGTTGGTTTTAAGTGGGTCAATGTGTGGCGCCGATATTTGAACTTCGGGAATAGCCGTGGAGTAGTTATCAGCATTACGCTCCAACCTCTTCTTCAAACGATTCAAGTCAGCAGTGAGCTTGGTGATGGTCTGGTATCGTTTATCGCAGTCCTTTTCCAGTGCGTTCCGGACGATCTCGCGAAGCTCCAGCGACACGTGATCAGGAAAAACGAGTTGTGCCGGCGCTGGCAACAGAATCAAAGCGATCGAATCGTTAGGTGAGCGCGCTTCGAAAGGTGTAGCACCGGTCAACATCTCATAGAGCACAACCCCGAGGCTCCAGATATCTGTCCGTTCATCGACTGCACCCTCGCGCAGTTGTTCCGGCGACATGTACTTGATCGTTCCCATCAACATCCGCGGCTCCGTGAGCACCTGTGTGTTCACCTGAGCTGACCTGAGTTGCTCCGGCAGGGCCTCCGTGAGCTTGGCGAGACCGAAGTCGACCACTTTCACATAGCCGTCCGGACGCAGCATGATGTTTTCGGGTTTGATATCGCGATGAACGATACCGATTGCGTGTGCACTGGCGAGTGCGGCGCCGGCTTGCAGTGTGACTTGTAACGCTTCGATTACTTTTAGTGGACCACGTGCGAGTTGCTCGCGGAGAGTGTTTCCCTCGATGAACTCCATCGCGATGAAGTGCCGCCCGGTTTCAGTGATCCCGATCTCGTGGATCACACACACGTTCGGATGATTGAGTGCGGAAGCCGCGCGCGCTTCCTGTTCGAAGCGATGAACGCGGCGAGCCTCGGTGGCGAATTCGCGCGCAATGAGTTTGAGCGCGATCTTGCGGCCCAGGTTCGCGTCGTAGGCGAGATAGATCTGGCCCATGCCGCCCGCACCCAGCAAACACTGAATTTCGAAGCGTCCTATCTTTTGACCAGGCTTGAATTCGCTCGCTTCGCGCGCCAGCATTCCGGCCGCAAATTCATAAGCGGGAGCACTCAGAAAATCATCGTTGTCTGCGTCTGCAAGTAGTAGCGCTTCTACTTCTTCCCGCACCGACGGATCGTCGCCACAAACTTCGTTGAGAAAAGCTGAACGCTCGGCAGGTAGGCGGTCTTGAGCAGAGTTAAAGATCTCTTTTATTCGTGTCCATCTGTCATCGGTGATCATGTCGCTTCTTGAGGTTGTAATTGCATGTACTGACTCTAACGCGAGAATGGTCAGCTAAGTCCCTCAAATGGGGCGTTCTGTCCCTTACGAAGGCCGTTTCTTCATGGTGAGCTCGCGTTTGAGATATGCCTTTGCGATTTTCCACTCGCGCTCGACGGTTGCGTGCGAAATCCCCATCACCTCTGCCGTCTCTTTGATTGTCAGTCCGCCAAAGAATCGCAGTTCAACAATTCGTGCTTGAATGGGGTCAATCTCCGCAAGTTTGTTCAAAGCGTCGTGCAGCGCCAGCAAGTCAGCATCCGGCTCGGCGCCAAAGGCCGCAATATTTCTGAGCGACACACAGAAACGATCGCCACCACGTTTGTCAGCAAAATGCGCCCGCGCGTGGTCCACGAGAATGCGTCGCATCAGTTGCGCGGCGACACCAAAAAACTGCGCCCGGTTCTGCCAGCTCATGCGGTGCTGTTCAGAAAACTTCAGGAAAAGCTCATTTACGAGGGCTGTAGGTTGTAAGGTGTGTTCGCGGCGTTCGCGGCGAAGATAGCTGACGGCGAGTCGGTGAAGCTCGTCATAAACAAGCGGCAGCAGCTCGTCAAGCGCTTTTTCCTCACCATTGCTCCATCGTTCGAGTAGTTGAGTGATGCCTTCGGCGGAACGAGTCGCCATGAGTTATCTCTTTCTGAAAGGCGAAGTCATTTCGAGAGAGTGAGTGGGCAGTCTGCAAGGCGCCCGATGGCTGCTGATTCTAACACCGGAAAATATTTGAGGGAATGTTGTAGGCGAATCCGCGTTCTAAGCAAACAGGAGCCAGGGGGGTTGTGGTTGCTTTCTGGAACAGCCTCCCTGGGCAATTCTCACCCCACCCCAGAAACAAAGCGGCAGGAGCATGCCTAGATACTCCCGCTCCTGCCGCTTTGTTTTGCGTGGAGCCTGAGGGCTGCGCACCCACCCGCTACCGCGGGCGGTAATGACCTCATCTCAATGGAACTACAGGGGTCGCTGCTCGCTTCGTTTGATGTAGTACTCGAGCTTGGATACGGTCAGTACCACCCGCGGTAGCGGGTGGGTGCGCAGCCATGATGCACGTGGACTATGTCCAACAATGGACTATGATATCCGCGCTGTGAAGCGAGCGATCGTCATCTTCGTTCTCGTGCCCATCTCCTGTGCGCAACAGCGCGCTAAACAACTTCCTGTTCGCACTTATACCACCGCTGACGGCCTCCCGCGTGATCGCGTATTCAAGATCGTTCCTGATCCACGTGGCTTTCTCTGGTTCTGCACTTACGATGGCCTATCGCGTTTCGATGGTTATGAGTTCGTGAACTATAGCGTCGCACAGGGCCTGCCGCATCGCGTGGTATTCGATCTGCTCATCACACGCGGTGGTGATTACTGGGTCGCGACGTCCGCGGGCGTGGCGCGCTTCAATCCGCACGCATCAACTTCAGAAGCGAAGTTCAAAACCTATCTTCCAACAGGACGACCTGACGCGGAAGTGATCACTGATCTCTATGAGGATTCGTCCGCAACGATCTGGGTAGGCACCGGCAACGGCTTTCACAAGCTGCGCCAAAACGGTAGAGACTGGCAGCTCGAATACGTCAGTCTCGGCGAGAACACCGGCGAACAGTTAGACATCACGAGACTGGTCGAAGACTCACCCGGAGTTCTCTGGATCGGCACTGAGCAGCTGCATCACGGATGCTAATACTTCGGCGGATGCTAATACCTCGGCTCCAGTCGGTTGTTACGTCGCTTGGAACTGGAGATATACAAACTATGGGCAATCCCCTGCTCACAATGTCCAATTCACTCACTCTATGATCATTGGTGCCCACCTCTTGGCACAGCCTCGCATCTTGCCTCCCGCCCAGCCTACAGCCCCATTGCCGCCCAATAAAGTGGATTTCGCCAGCGCATTCTGGCCTGATCGAGTTACCGCAGAACGGTATAACGAGCTTCTGAATACCGACGAGTCGATTTTGGTTTCTGGTAAGATCAACTACTCGGACGCTCGGGGAGGAAGTTATGAAACGGGGTTCTGTTTTTTTTACTTGAAAAGTGGAGCCGCTGCGTACTGCCCAACAGGCAACTACATAAAATAGCAAGGCCGTGAGGGCAAGGAACCCGAACTGTACGAGCATCTGAGGAATCCAAATTAAGACACTACCCCTTGCAGGAAGCTGTTGACGGTGGCTCGCCGATGTCGCCGGAAGTTGCACGGCGCGTGATCAGCCTCTTCCGTAAAATCAAGCCACCGAAAGAGGCTGCTTACGAGCTCACGCCACATGAATTGCGTTTGCTGCGCATGCTTGTCGAAGGTCACAGTTACAAGACCGCTGCGGCCGAGCTGCACGTCTCAGTCAACACGATCAAATTCCACCTGCGTCACATCTACGACAAACTGCAAGTCCACACGAAGTCGTAAGCAGTAGCAAAAGCACTCCGTCACGGCCTCACGAGCTAAGCTCTATCAGTGGTTATCGGTCTTCTTTCCGTGTAATCCGCGGTTCAGTATCATGCTTTAAGGAGACGACTATGGCTTTCAACAAACGAGCAAGATCGACCGTGGCTTTCATCGTGATCAACTGTTTGCTCTTTGCTATGACTGTGAATGCGCAGCAGAAAGAGGAGCTTCGCACGAAGCTGTTCGATAAGGTGCTCAGCGACTACAAAGATCTGCGTGAGTGCCTGGAACAGGAAGAAGGCGGGCTGAGCAAGGCCCGGGAGAACATGAACGTCGAAGAGATGGACCTGAATCGCGACGGCGTGAATGAGTGTGAAGTCGAGATCAGCGGGCCGTGTTCGTGCGGTATGGTCAACTGCTCGATCTACGTCTACCGCAAAACGGGGCAGGGATTCGAGTCGATACTGGACGACGCGGCCGGATATGGGGTTGAGATGCTGAAGACCTCGACAAACGGGTACAGGGATTTGCGGGTCACTGCACGCGACACCGCAGCGACGCAATCACAAGTGACTTATAAGTTCGATGGTAAGCAATATCGAGAAGCCAGAAACATGCTGGTCCAGGTCGAGACGGGAGAGACTAAGCCGGCAGGTCGACGGTTGCAGTTCAAACGGGGCACATCGAAGACGACCGTGCGAGGTAAGGTGTCAATTGCCCTGCCTGACACTTACCTTGTAGGCGCGCGGGCCGGACAGGTGATGACGGTAAAACTGACCGCCGCGCGCAAAGCGGTACGTTTTATGTTGATGAGTCCGAGTACGAGGAGCCTTGTCGCTGACAACGCACGTGACTGGACAGGTGTGCTGGACGAGACGGGTGATTACACGATCCTTATCGACGCCGATGCACGCAACAGTGTCTATTCAATGACGGTCAGCATTAAGTAAACACGGCTTTGGCAGCATCACCGATCGCACCACGAACCTCTTGCCTTCCGAGCCAGAGCGCCAAAGGCGCGAGATATGAAAGCCAGGGGCAAGCGCGAAGCGCGTCGCCCCTGGTAAAGCGATTATACAAACGTTCGAGCCCTGAAAGGGCGAAATTGCGTGTGTGTATTTCGGCCGTTCAGGCCTCAATCGTGTATGCGTAAGTAACCAGGGGCGACGCGCTCCGCTTCGCTTCGCGCTTGCCCCTGGCTGTCATATTCTGCGCCGTTGGCGCTGTTCTTGCGCGCCGTTGGCGCTGTTCTTGCGCGCCGTTGGCGCTGTTCTTGCGCGCCGTTGGCGCTTCTCGTTCCACGCAGGGGCGGCCACGGAGGGCCGCCCCTACAGTTGATGCTCAGCGTTACAGCGTTACCTTCGCGACGTAGATGCGGTTCTCGCTTTGGTTGGCGATGAAGAGCTCGTCGGTCAGCGAGTTGAAGGCCAGGCCTTCGACCTTTGCTGTGCCTGCACCCGGCGCCGCAATGATGCCACGCACCGCTAACGTCAACGGGTTGAAGATCACGATCGTGCCTACGGTGGTGCCGCAGAAAAGGAATCCCTTGCCATACGCCAGCGCGCGACACGTTCCACCTCCCGGAGGCGGGAATGAGCGAACCACCGTGAACGGCGGCGTCGCCCTGATGACGTGGATCTGGTTGACGGTTGAGTAATAAAAGAAGGTCCCATCGTACGCGAGTCCCTCACCACGTCCCGGCGGAGTCGGAATAGATCCCGTCTGCGCACCAGTAGTCGGATTGATCGTGTTGATTGAACCTGCGCCAGTCGTCACGTTTGCGACGCGGATGTTGGCCCCATCCCATTCGAGACTGCCAATCGTGTCGTTAGCGACTGGATCAACTGACTTCAGCACCGCACCCGTCGTCGGATTCAGGAAGTAAACCTTTTCCGAGAACGGCTGTTGTGTCAGGAACAGGAGCGCGGGACGCGGCAACGGGAAGATGAAGACCAGTCTCGCAAACGCCAATCCTGAACTCGAGCCATTATTGTTTTGCGGGAAGGGGAAGTTTCGCGCCACGTGAAATCCGACTGGCGGCAACGGCGTGGCTTGCAGAGCGCGGTGAGCGTTGATTCGACCCTTGCCGAGCTTGCCCGCAAAACCCGGATTCTTCGCGTCAATGTTGTCACCCGTAGTTTCAATGATGTTGCGAACCTGATGATTGGTCAGAGTAGGATTGCGTGACCAGATCAAACCAGCCAGTCCGGCAACATGCGGCGATGCCATCGACGTTCCGTCAAGGAACCGAAATGTATCGTTCGGAAATGACGAAAAGATATTCACGCCGGGAGCAGAAACATCCGCAGCGGCTCCAAAGTTTGAAAACGAAGCTCGCTTGTCGTTCTGATCCGTAGCCACAACGGAGATCACTTCGGGATAGATCGCCGGATACTGCGGCGTCGGGCCTCCAATATCAACATTGAAATTGCCGGCAGCGAATACGACCACTACATTGTGATTCACCGCGTTGATGATCGCATTGTGCACACCCGCGTGGTCACCGTTCATCTTCCAACTGCAATTGATGACGTAGCGACGGCCCGGATTAGCGACTGCCTGCGCGGCAACATAATTGATCGCGTCGGCGCGGTTCTGGTTCATGCCCGCGGTCAGGTTCACACGCAACGGCATGATCCGGCATTTCGGTGCTACACCGATGACGCCCGTTGCATTATCAACAGCGGCCGTTGTCCCTGCGACGTGAGTGCCATGGCCGTCGGCATCGTCTGGGATGCTGTCGCCAACGTCTGCAAAGTCCCAATCTTCAGCGCCGATGGGTAACAAGTTTGCGGCTAGATCCGGATGGTTGAGGTCCATGCCAGTGTCAATCACGGCCATGATAACGTTGGGGTCGCCCCTCGTTATGTCCCACGCTTCCGCCGCATCGATGTCGGCATCCGCAGTTCCCGCGACTCCGTTCACAATCTGGCCGGTATTGTGTAAGCCCCAGAGTTTTGAGAAATCGGGATCGTCAGGGACGTAAAGCAGCGCGTCGTTGAAACCCGCTTCGCTCGGCTCGGCGAAAGCCACTTCATTCAATGCCGAAAGTTCCCGCAACGTTTCAAAGAGTCCTTTGCCTTCGGGCACGGCGATCGTGTAGTAGCCGGGGGTTCTCTGTTGGACCACAACGCGGCTGCGGTGGTCTTTGATGATCTTCTCAGCCTGTTCCTTGCTGACTCCCTCGCGAAACTGCACTGTTAATTCGTCCGGAAGGAAGTATCGCGTTTTGCCTTCATCGTCGATCATGGCCGGCATGGCATTGGCGATGTCGGGCTGAGCGCCGAGTGTTGCAGCCGCCGCGGTCGCTTCCTGTTCCGGCGCCGCCTGGAAAACGCCGAAGCCGCGCTGGTAATTGACTCCCTGACTCACAGCCAGTGAGGTGGCTTCCATCGTGTTAAGGACTGTTTCCTCGTTTGGCTGTGGCTGGAAAGTCGCGACCACTTCATCGGGCTTCGCGGCAAACTTGATCTGTTTTTTGTTGAACTTGTTGGTGTAGGTATAGTTGGTTTCGTTCTTTACTTTGTTCTTTTGCGTACTCATGATGATCTCCTGTGGGGAGTGGCCGGTTCAGCAGGAGTCGTGCTGCTGATCTCGGGAGGCAGAGTTAGGAACCTGCGAGGTTCAGTTCGTGAACGGGAAATTCTTCATGCGAAGGCTTGTCAGTGGGCTAACCTGCGTTGTCTGGGAAGTTTGCACACACATCTATTGTTCAGTTGGGCTGAGCCCAACCCTTTCAAAGGGAGCTTTCTCTCATCTCTAATGATCAGAAACGGAAAAAAGTTTCTCCTTTTGTTTGCCCACCTTCGCAGAGATCTACACTCACACCGAGGGGCGCGTTATCAACGGCGGGATCAAGATCAGGCTCTAGGTGGGCCGAACTTGGACACAGTCAGTACCACCTGCGATAGCGGGTGGGTGCGCAGCCCTTACGCGCTGCACGGCTACGCACCCACCCGCTATCGCAGGTGGTACTGACTGTATCCAACAGGAGTCCGTGACTTTGAGGCAAAGCGGCAGGGTGACAACTTTTTACAATTCCGGTACGAGCGGTTGCAACTTTCGGTAGAATCCCGAGGTATGCTCTCGCTTCGTGTGTACCGAGATGCAATCAGCAAACTGTCGCTGCGAAAAAAGCTGACGATACTGGTGTCAGTAGGCGTGTTCCTGCCGCTCCTCGTGTTGACGTATTTGCAGTACCGGTCGCTCACAGAGCTCCAGAACAAAACCAAGGGCGCATTCAAGGACAACATTCGCCAGGGATTAACGATCGTCCAGCACCAGATGAGGCAACGACTGCAGGAGATCGCCGCGCAAACGCTCGACCCGATCGACAGCATGCACGTTTCGTCTGCTGAAGAAGTCGAAAAATATTTCGTAGACGTGAAGCGTTCGCATGTTGAGATTGAAGAGATTTTTGTGTTCGGTTTCATCGGTCTTCAGCCACCGGCAAATCCTTATGCGTACATATACTCAGACAAGTTTCTGAACACCGTTGCAACCCCTTTGCAGTCCAACATTCTGCTTCAATTTGAAAAAGCGCAGATAGCCCAGAGTTTTGTTGACGGCAATCATAAGTATCTATTCGTACATCATTCCTGTCCCACCTGTCCGCCGAGCATTCGTCAGGGAGCATACCTGTTTCATCCGTTGCAGAACGGTGTTGCCGGCGTCTTATTAACGGAAGGGTTTGTCAGGAATGACTTGCTGGCTGGCAGTATTAACAAGACGATAAGCCGGTTTCATGGGACCGCTGCTTCATCATCATCAGATTTAGCGATTACGATCAGTGACGAAAACGGGCAAGCACTACTTTCAAGCGCGGTGGCTCAAAAAGGATATCTTCTCGAAAGCAACCTCGATCGTCCGTTCTCCAATTGGAAAACGGCGGTTGGACTGAAGAATACAAACCTTGACGATCTCGCGCGCGACAGTTTTCTGCATAGTGCCGGGGCCACTCTCCTCGTTCTCGTGTTTTTGCTGGGCGGGATCGTTCTCGCTATACGAGCAACTGATCGCGAAGCACGTCTGGCGCAAGCGAAGTCAAATTTCGTCTCAAATGTCTCGCACGAGCTGAAGACACCGCTTTCGTTGCTCAGCCTGTTTTCTGAAATCCTCGAGCTGGGTCGCGTTAATAGTGAGGAGAAGAAGACGGAGTATTACCGGATCATCCGGCATGAGAGTCTGCGTCTGAACAAGATGATCGATAACATCCTCGACTTTTCAAAAATCGAGGCGGGGAGGAAAACGTATAATTTTGCGCAGAGCGATATGGCGGCGGTGATTGAGGACGTGCTTTCCAGCTATCGTTATCAGTTCATCAATGCCGGCTTTGACGTTCAAAGAACAATACAATCTGACGTGCCGCCGGTCTTTATTGATCGTGATGCGATGGCGCAGGCTATCTCGAATCTGATTGATAACGCCATTAAATATTCGCGCGACGTGAAGCAGCTTTCGATCAAAACGGAAACACGCGGATCAGATCTGTCTATCGAGATAGCAGATCAGGGCATTGGCATTCCTCGCGCCGAGCAAGCGAAAGTGTTCGAGAAGTTCTACCGGGTCGGCAATGGACTGGTCCATGACGTGAAGGGTAGTGGTCTCGGCTTGTCGCTCGTGAAGCACATTGTTGAAGCTCATAACGGGACGATCTCGGTCGAAAGCGACGTCGGGAAGGGAAGTCGTTTTACGATTCTGCTGCCGCTGGCTCGGAGGAGTACATAGAGTTGGTCAAAGTTCTGATCATCGAAGACGAACCCAACATGATCCTCGGGCTGAAGGATAGCTGTGTGTACGAAGGCTATGAGGTCGCTGTGGCGCGCGATGGGAAAGAAGGATTAGAGAAGGCATCGACTGAGAAGCCTGACATCATTCTGCTCGATGTGATGCTGCCTTTGATGAGTGGAATAGATGTGTGTCGCACGTTGCGCACGCGCGGGATCGAAACTCCGATCGTGATGCTGACGGCACGGGGTCAGGAGACTGAGAAGGTGGTTGGGCTGGAGGTTGGCGCAGATGATTACGTGACGAAGCCATTCAGCATTGCGGAGCTGCTCGCGCGCATCAGGGCTCATTTGCGCAGGGCTGCGAAACAAGTCGTCGACGTCGAGAGTTTTACGTTTGGCGATGTGGAGTTGAATTTTAAGAAATACGTAGCGCACAAAGGTGGGCAGGTTTTGGATCTTTCAGCGCGCGAGTTTGAGATCCTCCGTTACCTGATTCGGCACCGAGGTGAGATCGTCACCCGCGATCAACTGCTCGACGAGGTTTGGGGTTATGACAGCAACCCGGTGACGCGCACCGTTGATAATCATATCGCCAGATTGCGACAGAAGATCGAGCCTGACCCGTCTGAGCCACAGCACATCATCACGGTCCACCGGCTCGGCTATCGCTTCATCGAATAGCTTCCGGTACAACTTTTTACAATCTAATTACAGTGTGTGGAGACTTTGAAGCTCAACAACTATAGGCTTTCAAGGATGAAACAGAACCTTACGTTAACCATCACGTCTCTGCTTTCGATCCTCCTTGCTGTTTGTCATCTGTCGGACGACATCGTTCGCGGATTCGAGCCGGGCGGGTTCAAGCACATCTCCGGGATATTGATGATGGTCGTCTGGCTGTACGGAACGCTGGTGCTGTCCGGGCGCCGCTCGGGCTTCATCATCATCCTCCTCGGCTCTTTGCTCGGCTCGGTCATGCCCCTCGCGCACATGAGAGGCGCAGGCCTCGTGGGCGGCCGCGTCGCGGGCTCGAGCGGAATGCTCTTCTGGGTCTGGACGCTTCTCACGCTCGGCGTCACCTCGATCTTTTCTCTCGTCCTCTCGATACGCGGGCTGTCGAGATTGAGACGGGATAAACAGCGAGAGTAATGCGAGTACCGATATGGTCATTCATATTTGGACGGCGTAACTCCTCCTCGAATTGTTTTATTCTCGACTAGGGCTGTTTAGTCCCGAGATGCAGTAACCGCGAAATATCGCTCTGGTGTTCCATGATGAAATCTCGAATCCAGTTAGCGGCAGTACCGGTTCGGGCTTCTTCAGCAACGAGAGAAAACACCAATCCTGCTTCAACTTCTCCCTTTTGTTCGTCTTTCCATTTTACGAGGGCCAGCAGAATGCGCGAGGTAGCGATTTCGTCTTCGCTTGCCTTTAAAGTGCCGGACTTGGCATAGATTTTTATCCCGGCATTCCTTAAGAATGTAAGGGCATTGCCCTCGTGTAGCGCGCGGTAGGCAGTACCGCCCGAGCTTTCAGCCACGGCGTTCAATCCAGGCCGCAGTTTTGCGGCTATGTCCGGATCAAGAAGCTTACGTTCTGAAAACGGTTTAACCGGTGCCTCGTTAATGACGATATGAGCGACGACTGGTCGCCCGAGCAAACAAGTGCCAAACGCTGCGGCGACATCAACATTAGACCACAGATTGTTGCTGCCACCGAGCAACATCGAGATAAAATCGCGTGGATTCGTAAGTTGATCAAAGGCAAAGTCGGGTGCCTGTGGTGATATTGCATCGAACACTGACAAATCAGTGTTTGCGGTTGCTACATAATCATTAGCCTCATCCTTGGTCCAGAAAGAGCGCCGCGGTCCAAACTCGCTGACTCGCTTGGACTGGCCCGGCCCGCGAGACACGCCGATGGAAAACATGCCGCGTAAGTTCTTAGCCAGCTCGGAATTGGCGAGACCGCTGTTAGGTGGTTTGCCCAGAGAATTAATTTCGAGTTGACCGGACTTGGTGATTACCTCAATGGGCGAGATAAAGTCGGGATACATTCCCCATGGTGTTGACCCTCCCGAGAGGGATTCATCCACGGAAGGTGACTTACCGCCTGACTTGATCTGACCTTGATCCGAAGAGGCAAGACCCAGCAACCCGAGTCTGATGTGGAAGCGATTATCAGAAGTCTTCAAATACTCGTCGAGATCGATCCAATTAGTACTATGCGAGTTGAGTTCCCAAGCCTTGTTCGCAAGGACGATGCCAAAGGCTGAATTTTCCTCACCGCCGGATCCACGCACTCGCAGATCCTTGCTCAAATTTGGATGCGTTTTAAGGACAGCAGCAGCCCAGATCGGTTTAGTGCTCGATCCCATCACCAGCACGCGTTCAAAATTTCGCTCGCCCGCATAACGATTGCGCAAACCGCGAGGCGCTTCCCGATCAAGCCATTGACTGGTTGGCAGCCAGAACATCATTTCGGAATCGCCAACAGTTACTGACGATTGCACCCACTGTCGGCGCGAAGACATCCTGGGCCATCCACCGAGTGCGAGGGTTCGACCATTTGTTAGATCAATGACCGAGAGCGCGACACGTTTTGGTAGACGATCCAAGTACGCCGGTTCATTCGGTTTGACCGGACGCATTGATGACAGGCTCGTGTTATGCAGTTGGAGTCCCTTGGCGGTAACAAAATCGATTGCTGCTTCGTGGAGCGCGGGGTCAAGACTCAGAGTCAAGCCGCGTCCATTGTTCCACGCCATTTCCGCAGCTTCGTCCGAAAGGATCGCATCACGGAGTTGCCTTATCCACGGAAGCTTTGCCTCGGGACTTACAATGGCCTGGACTCGACCTCTAATCCAAGCCGGGCCGATAATTGCCTGTCCTCCATAAGCAACCTTCGGAACATTTCGTCCAGAGTCGTCCTGGAAATTGAAATCGATCTTATAGTCGTCACTTGGTGCGACGGTTTTTTGAATGATATTACCGTCTTCGTCGGACTTCACTTTTAGTTCAAAGATATTACGACGTTGGGGAGGAGGTTTTTTGTTGCCGAGCTCGTGCAGGGCAGCATTGTATTCCCCGACGGTTTTCACGCCGCGCAATCTATCGTTGAGTTCGGTGATGTACTCTTTCCGGAAGCGTTCTTCCTTCTCGACCGGGTCCTGAAGGTTGAAGCGAATGATCTCACGTTGGAAGAAACTCTTCGCATCCGGATCGTCCAGTTTTTCCGTATGCGGTTCCAGCCGGTCGTTCTTAAATTCAATGATGTTGTGTGCAAAGTAGTAATCAAGAGCATCAGTCATTTGCTTGTAGTTGTAACTCTTAAGCTCTTGATTGCCATCGACCAGGACTCCAAGGCTACTGTAGAGAACGGCAGTGGCAAAGAAAACCGGCACTACAAAAAACACTAACGCATATTTCCAGGTCGGCTCTCCTCCACTGAAAAATCCAGGCGTGCTTACAGTGCTCAAAGAGCCGGTTTTCGAGTCGTCGATCAGCGATGGGGATTCAGCCGCTAATGCACCACCTCCTTTGTATCGCCAAAAAATGACCGTGACAGCAAAGGCAAAAAGGATGGTCCAATGAATCAGATCGGTAGGCGAGTTTACGCTCAACAACGGCAGGTTTCTTCCCGTCATCGGAAAAGATCCGACGTTCATTCCCATGTGGTAAACCGCTTCCAGGAAGAACATGGATGCAATGATGAAGGCGAGGGCGTAACCGCCGTCGAATCGTTGTTTGCCGCCGACGAAGATCAGAATGAGGGGAATTGCATACAGCAGCATGACGAGCAGGCCACCGACGAATCCATACTCGCTGACTACGAAGAAGCTAAACACGCTGTCGTACTGAAGCGTGTCCTGCCGAATGTTAGACACGCGGTTGGGAGCTCTACCGTAGCCAAGTCCCGTCCAACCACCACGGTGCGCGATGGCGCGGTTTTCCCAGGTGTGCTGGTTACCATTCAAAAGTTCCTGGTAACCAAGTCCCTCACCGCCGGCGATGCTGTTGGCGGTAATAGCAAAAGCTTGAGCTTTGGTCCCTTTTTTGTAGTTCAAGAGACGAGCAAAGAGACGGCCGGGACTACCGGATACTGCTTCCCTTTGCGCGATGGAGTCAGGTAAGAGAGAGACTATCTGCTTGTGAAAGGGAATTAGTCCTTCGATATTTTGATAGAGCGAGTAACCTGCGAAGAAAATCAGAATTCCGGCAAGCAGCACGCTGATGCGGGCCTGGTTTGGCAACACCCATAGCAGGAGCGAGCACAGTGGCAACACGATTGCCAGCACCGGAACAATACTGCCGAAATCTCCGATCGCGACCGGCACGAGAATCGACGGCACTGTAATCGTGCCGATGGCGGCAATCGCCAGAACCAGAATACCCTTCCAACCGATAGAACTCTTCGCTCGGCGTGATCCAAAGAACAGACGTAGTCCCAACCAAACCACAGCAAGCCAGATGAAAAGAATGGGCACCGACATCTCCTGCGCAGTTTTGTCGCCGGCAGGAAACAGACGTAACAACGTAAAACCTGCGGCAAAGAGTACTAAGAAAATAAATCCGCCGCGCAAAAAGTACAGTTGTTTTTTTACTCCTCCGGTCAGTTGTGCTTCCCAGAAATTTTTACCAGCCGCAAAGTAGCTCTCAATCCGATACCACGAGGAGACAAATATTCTCGCGAGATTGCCTTTAGTTTCGCTCTTCGGACTATCCGGCAAATAAAGAAAGCGCGCGTGTAGCGCGATCAGAAATATCGCTATCAGAATGATCAGTGAGAATGCCAGACGCGAGAAAAAGAGATCGAGAACGCCGATATAGTATTTATCAGGTAGCCCGGTCCAGAGTCTTGGTGCAACATACCCTGCGACTAGCCCGGTCGCGATCAGTAATAGCAGATAGCCAAGAGCCTGGCGCATCGCTCCTTTTTTGTCGGCCTGGTCCACTGGCCCATCGAAACGATCGGCGCGCAAACGGGCCATCAGCAAAACCAACCCTGGCGTTACAGTCAGTCCGACGAAGGCAAGTGTCACACCTTTGATCGCATGGGGATCGAGAGCCGCCGGATCAAGCGCGTACCGGAAGGAAAGCAATAGCCTCAGACAAAGAAGATTCCAAACCAGCAACGACAAACCGTAAACCAGTCGCAAGTTAGCCGTGAGCATCCGTGGCAGGGCCAGGAACACGCCTAAGGAGAAAACTCCGAGAGTCATGAAGAGCAAAACAAAAATCTTCAGTCGACTCGGCAAGTTTTTTACCGTGGCGAAGTCAAAAGAATATGGACCCTGCTCACGACTGATTTGAGAGGTGCCGATCGTGCCTTGTTCCTCGCGTACGTGTGGCGGGCGTTCCGGTTGATTCTCGTTGTCAATCGCGTCGGAAGTATTGAACTTGGCAGAATCCGGCGACAAGGTTACCGCCTGCCTAAACGCGCTGGCGTCTCCTCCCAGCGGCAATACAAACGCGATATCACAAGGTTGAGCCATCCCCGTTAGCACCAGGTTTCGGTTGGCAGTGTTCATTCCGGGCGGTAGTTCGCAGCCCGGTATCTGCTCTGGAGGAAGCGGTGACGTAAGCCGCCACGGAGCTCCAAAGATGACTTGTTGTTGTATTGACGAGTCTCGTAGTCGTCGTGCACCCGCTTCAAAAGTGAGGCTCACCGTGGGCCACTTGACTGATAGGACCGTACCGCTTTTGAGGTTGTGCGTCACTGAGGAATTGCGAGTTAGCACCTGGACAGAATCGTTATCGTTCCGGTAGAGCCAGATATCCGCCGCCCACTCCTCCAACTTTTGGCGTGCCGCGACTACTTGTTCTTGAGCTGTTTCGTCCTTTATCTCGTCGAGATCTTCCATTGGAGTAGCCGAGACCGAGTGGAGCAATGAACGCGTTCGTTCCTCACGCAATGAAAATCCCGCCAGCGAGCGTCCATCGGCATCGAGTACCTCAACTTCGGGTCTCCAGAACGCGAAGCTAAATCCCAGTCTGTTTACGCGAATCTTGTACTCGCCGAAATCGCGAGTCTGTCCGACCGGAATAGGATCGCCGTTAAGTGGTTGCTTGCCGGGGTCGTCAAAAACAAACGCGCCGCCCTCTTTGATCTCAAGTGTGATTTGATCGATTTGATCGCCCACGGAACTGAAGATAAGTTGCGGTTCTTCCTGGTTGGTGGGCCAACCGACGATTGACTGTTCAGCTTTTCCACCCAGTGAGAGAGGAACGCCGGAAGCTTTCACACCTGTCCAGGCGATCTGTGTGCTCTCATGCCAGTAAGGTGATGAGAAGATAACTGCCCATAGCGTGTATGCCGGCACCACTGCGAGAAGACTGGTCAGTAATGCCAGGTGTATAGACCGAAGCCTTACAAACCACGGCACTACGACCAGCGCCAGGACTGGTAGCACAAATCCTATCAATAGCCATAACCAACTGAACGCCGTCATTGGTCATCGCCCTCCTGAGAGCTCTCAGTTTTTTTAACTTCACTTCCATTGAAAAGTTCTTTGACCGATGCACGAGCAAACCCAAAAACAGAGGCCACGATACCCTTCTTTGATTTGTTATTCCCGGTGTCTTCGATCGGCTCGTCGTCTTCCTCAGCATCGGTCATGTAAGCAGCGAGATCGTCGTCTATCGAGCCTGCTTTATCACTGCCGAGCTCCAGATGTGCAAACCGCTTTCGGAACTCCTTATTGTTTGCCAGAAAGTCGATAAAGGCCTCGTCGAAGAAATTCAAATACTTTACCTTTTGGTCTTTCACCTTGTGATAGACCTCGCGGGTGGGAGCAATGAGAGGGTTTGTCCTCTTATCTTTGCCGTAGTGTACCCAGAGCTTTCGCAGAAACGTGCGCCGGATTGGTGGCTCGAGGTATCTAAATAAATGATCGAGTCCATCGTCCCGCTTTATTTTGTGCGACTCGTCGCCGGAGACAACGGTGTGAGCCATTGGGATGAAACGACGAATCAGAGTTTGCACTGACGCGTCAGTGGCGAGCGCCCGCTTGACTGCGGAGTTGAGACCATTGATCGTGAGAGGTTTGACTTTGTGCTCGTTTTTAAGAAGGCTATCGATTGAGCTTCGGTATTCAATGTCCCGCTCCGGACCACCTTCCATCACATACCGATTGATCTTAACAATATGCTCGCGGTCGTTCCTTTGACCTTCAAGAGTGGTGATAACGTTCTTTCGGTCGGGGTTCGGCCCGAGCTGCGTTCTTATGAAATTGCAGCATTCACCCTTGCTGGCATCGGCGGATATGAAGGCTTGCTGTAGCTCCGCACTCTTCGACAGTTTATCCACGGCACACACCAGCGCCTTCTTGAAAATATCGTCCCCAACTTTTTGAGCATTGGCCTTTACTTTTCCAAGGCGGCTAAAAGCGGGCTCTCCGTCGTCAGACGAAAAGATTGCAAGTAGTTCGTCTGTCACCCGGTCAATTTCGTCACGGCTCTTTTTTACGAATAGGTTTTGGCATTCGGCTTTTTGCTCTTTAGTTAAACGGCTCTGGATTCTGGTTAGATCCTTTTGCTGGCCTACGAACCGCCCCGTCAAGGTTGCTTGCTGAGTCGTATCAGACAGAATCTCGTCAAACACTTCCCGAATTGCCTTGTTGAGGTTCTTCGGTCCGGGAGTAGGTTCGAGCACCTCGGCGAGACGCTGACGTAGGAACGCATCATCTCCGTTTCCCACCAGCAAGCATTTGAAAAGATAGGTAAAGTCGTCGTGTTGTAGTTCCTTCAATAGTTCGCTTTTTTCCAGAGGCGTGCTGGTTTCGAGGATCAGACGCACTAACTGCGAGCGATGCTTTGATGAACACTGTGGCGAAAGTTCTGCGTCCAGCACCGGTTTCTTTTGTGCCAGGTGCAGCCAACCGTCCACCCACTGCAAACCACCCTCGGATGTGAGATCAGGCTCAATAGGAAGAAGGGCGTTAACCATGGAAGCCAGGTAATCCGGCTCGAGTAGTTTTGACAACCGGTCCAGATCCGGTATGAAGCCGGGTTCGTGAGATGTGCGATCCTCGGTTGCGGCCGTCAATTCGTCTGCCAGGAATAATCTCTCTTGCTCGTCAGGATTCGGTACGCCGGACGGGCGAGCTTCACCTTTAAAGGCGCGTCTCATCGCCTGGTAGTTCAGCCAGGCTTTGTTGTTGAGAACGGAAGCAATCGCATCTTTTTGTTTGAGGGAGGCGTTAAGACGTAACTCCTTTTGGGCAAGCTGAGTCAGCCATGATTTTGCAGACTGCTTCAGTTCAGGCTCATCGGAACTTCTGGCCTGCTCAGTCATGAACTGTAGAAATGTCTCCAGCGTTTCTTTCTCGGTGAATTCCGGCTTGATGGTGATCAGTTGATCACCACCCGCATCTTCGCCAAGGATCAGGTAGTCGGCTATCAATTCCGGGTCATCAGGATTGACCTGGTCAACCACCTTTGCGCGCACGACCTCCTGCACACCGGCGCCAATGTCTTTATGCTCGAAAAGCTTCTTCCAAAATCGCAACCCGTGGTCCAATGTCGCCGAACGCTCGACTGCCGCCTGCAGTAGGAGATTGAGCTCCGGCTCTTCATAGCCGGGCGATAACGCCGCTTCTTTGCTGAAGATACCTGGAATACTCGAGGCTTCCTCCTCGACCTCAAGCAGCTTTTGAGAAACACTCAGGCGTATCGATGGCGGCATCCGGCCCACGGCGTCAGCCGGAAATATTTTGTGCTCGATGAAGAAAGAACGCGCGGCCTCCGCGTCCAGATCCGACAGCTCTTTGTCGGTCAACTTAGACTTGCCTTGAGTCAGGATAAAAACGGTTTCTGCCGGTGTTCGCTCTCGCTTTTTGTGAGCAATAAGACGATGCGCGGCGGCGGCAATCTCTTTATTCAACTTACCGGGAGTCGTTAATCTCTCATTGACTCTGACAAACAGTTCATCGGTTTTTTCTGGTTCGGTATCGGCATGCTCTTTTAGTTCTCTGAGAAGAAAAATGTCTTGCAGCGATGCGATCAGCGCGGTGTTACCCGAATCGATCCATTCAAACACCGGTTGCGAAAGATACTTCTTGAGCTGCGACTCCTCGTCGTCGGCGCCTTTCGCAAGTGATTCGAGGGTGGTTCGGAGTTGGTGACCCTTGCGCTGAAACTGAATAAACGATGCTTTCTCTGAATCCGTTGGCGGATCGATCTTTCCATCATCAAAGATCAAGTGCGTGCCGAGTGATCCAGCGTGTTGGTCTCTGCCGCCAAATAACCAGCCTTTCCCACAACGCAATGAGCTCGGCAGTTTGTTGATGAGAGACAACAGTCCCATTAGATCGGGACGATTGTTGAAACCGGTTAACTGTGCATCGACCGGCACAATCAAAGGCGACTCGGCAAATACAGCTCCACTCCATAGATTCAGCAGGCATTCAGGATCGGTGATCTCTGAACTTCCATCATCTTGGGGGACACTATTGTCGACGTCGGTCAGCAATTGTGCGAGGTGTTCGTCCGTGTGGTAACTCTCAGGGTCGGTAAGTAGCTTGATACCCGGCGAATCGACCGTTCCGAATAGCGCCGATAGTAAGTGCGCGCCATTCCATTTAAATCGCTCCCAAGTGGCTCTGCCTGGATCAAACAGGATAACCAGCGGATATGCGCGTTCACCGAAGTTCTCGATCTTGCGCAGGATCAAAAATGGACTCTCGTCCAACACACCAAGTCCAAACGACGGACTCATCATCGAACTGCCGTAGGTATCCTGAAAAACCGGCACCACAATCTTGTCGGACCAGGCGCCGATGCGACGCCTTTCGCCGTGTTGATTTCCCCCGTAAACCAGTAGGCGCACAGTAATCCTTCCAGGCTCGATCAATCGTTTGTTGGTTCCGAGATTTCGTCCACCTTCTTATCAAGACACCAGGCAAGAAACTTGATGAGCCCATAGGTGCGAGGTTTTGAAGAATCGCTGTTTAGATTTGGCAGCACAGTGAACGGAATATTACTGGTCGCATCGTCTTTATAGACATTAACAGTCGCGCCCGGAACGGCACGATTACCCTCCAGCAAGATACCCACCAACCCTGAAGAAGCCCCGTCGGGAACCCTTGCTTTGATCCGTTGCTTAGATTCGATTGTAAATGTGGCTTCCTTGCCGTTGAATGTGACTTTCTGTGCGTCTTCAAAGTCGAAGTCTGGCTCTGCTTCAAGAATAACCTCCGCACCTGGCCGCGCACTGGTAGGCTCAATACTCTTGATGGGGGAACGCCTCACGCCCTTCATGCGGGGCAGGTTTTCCGTCCAAACAAAGAAGACACGATCGACTAACCGTGGTTCCTTCTTCAATAATGATCTCAAGTTTTCTTTGTCATGGTTGCTGTAGCGACGCAGCCATTCATTGAGTAGATTCCTCGCAGCCTCATCGGCGCCAGAATCTTCTGCAATGGCTTTAACCTGCTCTTTCTCCTCGGCTGTGAGAACGACATCGAGTTTAGTGACTATCAGACAAACGGCCCGTCTGCGCTCTGGTGACATCAGCTCGCTATCAGACAGACGCCTGAAAGCGTGTCTGATGCTCGCGGTCCGTTTACCTACCGGCGTGGTTGTCTCTTCCGGCATCAGCGGTTCGTACCGATTGAAAATCTCTCGGGCATCGATACAGATCGCTAGCTTGTTTGTTAATTGCCGGATGGCTCTTGTCACGGACCCACGTTTTTCTTGCAACTCACCGGCTGTGTCGTAGAAGATGATCGGGCTCCAATACTTATCCCGATGCTGCTGAAAAAGATTCTCCAACTTAGGCCCTGGCTTTTTTTCATTCTCGTTTCCTGGTGAGTCGGTAAAGAGCACTGCACGTAGGAACGCTATCATCGGTTGACCGAGGTTTGATATGGCTCGCCGGAATCCACCATTTGATTGGCTCTTCGCACTCGGTGTCTGAAGATCTTCAGACGAAACAGGCTGAATAAATACCGCCCGCAAGTCGCCCGGTGAAGGCACGGTTCCCCAGGGACGCGAGCTGGGCGTTTCGCTCCACATTGAGTGGTAGAACACCTCGCCATAAAACTTGTCTCGGAAATTTTTTAATTCCACGTCTTCCAGATCCGCGTGCGGATAAAAGAAATCTCGGATACTTACACCTCGTCCGTTTCGATAGAGAGCCTGATTGAGAATTTGAAGGGTCAGTATCGTTTTGCCGACAGACTTCGTACTCGCCATTTCGACCAGACTTCCGTAAGGCCTCTTCTGGCTTTGACCCTCCTCGGCAGCCGTAGCCAGTAATAACTGAAGTGGGTACCACATCGGCTGATAATCATTGCCAAACTTAACGGTCTCCCGCAGTATCTTGACCATCCAATAACTCAAATCTTGCTTAAAACCCTTGTTAGTTCTGACGCATTGGAGCGTGGCGGTGAACGTTTCGCCATCCGTATCGTTGCCCGGGATGTCTAATTTTTTCTCTGCCTTAGCCCAAAAAGGATTGATTCCTTTGCATTTTTCGTGTGAGACGTAGGTGGCATGGTCGTCAACCGGAACGAATACATCCTGGCCTCCAAATCGCAGTATGTCTTCGATGAAGTCCTCTTTACCGCAATTGATTCGATCCTTGGGATTCCTTTTTTTAGTTCCCGCTTCGGCAATCTTGAAAACTCTGAGGAAGTGTGAGTCCCCAAGTTTCTCGAGGCACAGAGGACAGGTGAATGTGTAAGGCATCGTGGGAAAACTCCTTGCTTACTTACTGTTGAAGCCTAAGTGGACCGTCTTTATTGTGTGGTGCAATTGCTGCTGGTCAGTTCCGGTCGTCCTTGTTTCCGTTTTCGCTTGTACGTGTCAGGCCGGTAGTAGCTTGCTCGATCAATACGTTTTTTGCGTTCTCAAGATCCTTGTATGCGGTAGAATCGAGTATTGGATTGTCGGTGACGGATAGCGTGCCGAGCACCACGCGATCTTGTATTTTTGTCAGAACGTCTTTTTGGCGTTGATAAAACTCCCGTTGCGTTTTGATGTCGTTCTCTAACTCTTCGAACTCGCGATCTTTCTGTGCATAGACTTTCCGCTCCTCAAAATCCAGAGCCTTATCGTAAGGTCCATACTTGGAGTAAACCTTGGTTAGAATCGGAGCGATTTCGAGAATCCAGATGATAGCCATGAACACCAGGTCGGCAGACCAGATGACCGGGTTCTTGCGAGTTAGTCTCGAAAAAGCTTGAAGCTGTGTAGCCAGTCCATCATTAGCCTGACTCTTCGTTCGTGCCGCCTGTGCAGCTTCCTGTTGCTGTCTTTCAAGATCCGCGATTTGAGTGTCGTTGCGTTTCTGTAAATCCGTTCGCCGGGTGATGTAATCGTTAGCTTTTTTTTCGTTGTCCAGGGCGTTCTGTTTTTTCATTTCAAAAACTGGCCCCTGACCGGCGGGCAAGTTAGCCCGGCCCTCTGCCTCATCGATTGCTGCCTGCCGCGCTTTCACTTGTTCTTCTTGTTTTTGATTGATCTCTTTTTCGAGATTGCGATTTTCTTCTCGCAACTTCTCGATTCGTGCGGCCAGCGTCGTCTGTCCGCCGCCGCCCTGCAACTCCGTCTCTAGTTCGCGTTGAAACTCCTTTGCCTGATCTTGCTGAAGACCTGGCATTTCCGCTCGAATCTCGTCGTCGAAGATCAGTAGCTCGAGTGGCTTGGTGATTGCCGTCGCGAGTAGCGCAGCGAGGGCGATTCGTGGCAAAGCGATGACCAGCACTCCGCCCACGTTAAGAATTTTTTCTTTCCAGGTTGAGGTCGTTGAGGGTGGAGTATTTCGAATGCTCAAGACGAGATAGCGATCGAGGTTGAAGATCATTGCCCCCCAAAAAATTCCGAACGCAATCGCCCATTTGCCGGAACTGAAGACTGTGGAGAACGCATAGCTCGCCGAAACTGCGGCTAAGACGCCGGTTAGAAAAACAGCAGCTCCGATGCCGACATATTTACTATGTTCAGTTTCACATTCTTTTTTTTGCAGGATGGAAATGGTGGCGCCTGAACATGCCCAGAAGAAACGCTTTAGGGGGGATTGCATGCTTTAGACTCTTTCGAGGATGTGATCTCAGAACGGAGACGGAGCACCGCCTGAATTGGTTTATTAGTCTATGCAAGCCTTAACAGCGTGATTTGGCGAAGTTTAGCCGTTTTGACTCGCGGAATTGATGAAGAAGTCACACAAAATGGGCTAAGGCGTCTATCGATGAAAGCGTTTGTGAGACATCCCTTGTAAAAAAGCGGAATGTATTTATCACAAACCCACGATGAGTTGAAGCGCAAAAACAAGCTTCGGCCAAGAATATGATTTGCCAGGCTCAAGTATAACGAGCAAGGTACTGACTGGCTATTGTATTGCGATGCATAGGATGTTATAAGCCGTTCTGTTATCGTTCTCACGACCATCGTTTAATTAGTGTTCTCACTATACCCGGGAAACTCTGGTAACCGATTCTTAGTTGCCTTCTCAATTCCAGCCTGGCGGCAAGAGGTACCGGTACTTAATAACCCATTTCTCGCGTTACATTTTCGATTAACTCCGCACCACCCGTTTGGCGCAACACTCATTAAGCTTCAGCAACACGAAGCGCCAAATGAAGGTCGAACGAGCCCGGGAAAAATAAAGTCGACCAAAAGCAAAAGAGGCGAGGATCTCATATGAAGACTCCATCTATTTCAAAGGGCTGGAATTGCCTGATTGTTTTTGCCTTCTATGTTTTTCTGACTTGCACGGCTCACGCACAGGTTAATTTTGTGCAGATAACTGACCCACACATCTTCGACGATATAAACGAGGACGGAAGCCGGCTCGACGATAAAGCTGCATTTGCGTCATTTATTGAGAAGATCAATCAGCGAGTTGTAGAGAAGAAAGCGGAGGACGGCAGCACGTACGACTTTGTCGTTGTCACTGGAGACTTGGGTTTAGAGCAACTTGTAAAGGGGATAGATGAAGGTTCCAGAGGCAATCGGTTAAAGGCGGGCGCTGTAGAGTTGGCTTCGCTGATCGGACTTTCAAAAATATCGACATGGCTCTTCGTGCCCGGTAACAACGATCTACTTGATGAAAATCCAATTAACATTAAGTATTACTACGAATTTATCGAAGCTCTACAGGAAGTCGTCAAAGCTGCGGAGAATAGGATCAACATAATCGATTTATGTGCGGAGGATAATTCAAAGTCGAATGGACAATCTCCGCCCGCTAAAAAATTCTTCCAGATAAGAAACTATGCCTTTGTTGGCTTCAACGATGCATCCTTCAAAAATTCTGATCTCAATCCCGATGGGTCACCGCTACGCGTCGGTCCGCCGCGGCGTATTAACGAAAACTTCGATCTCCAAATGAAGAATGTTGCTGATGTCAGTCGTCAAGTGAACGACAAAGACGTGCAGTACGTTTACGTTTTCCATCACATTCCCGAAATTGATGATCCTTACTTTGTCACCCTGGATGATCAGCAGGAACCACTTAAAACGAGGCGCACTCATGAGCAACTGATAGGCGGCGTTTACGTATATTCAAGCTGGTTTGTTAAGACTGACGTGCGCAAAGAGTGGAATAAGATTGTGACAAACCAGAAGGTCAAGGGAGTATTCGCAGGACATTTTCATGATCATAAGAAAAGTACATATCAAAATTTTGACTGGCTACGCTCGCGCCTCTACCTCTCCGATACGACTGCAAAGCTGCACATCAGCCCACCTTTAGCTCTCAAGAAACAAAGAGGTCAGGAGGAGCAGGCGCGTGGGTTTCAGGAAGCCTACCTTGACAGTGAAGGGAAAGTCACTACGCGCATCTTCTGGTTTGAGACAGCCGGCTGGAACTTGAGCGCTGAAGTGGCTGAAGTTGAAGTTGCCTCCCACAAGCAGTTTGAGCTTGGCCTCACTTATGAAGGGCTGAACCGACTCAAGGAAGCCGAAGCCGCTTATTTCAAAGCAACCGAAAGCAACTGGCCGCCTACGAGGCAAGCAGCCGTCACTTCATTGAAGCGAGTAATAGAGAATCAAGAATCATTTTTAACCAAAAATGTGAACGGCCCTCTTGGTGTTGCCTGGGGCGCAGGGCTGACGGCCGTCGGTACGGCCTTGGTAACTGCGGCTCTGACGTTAATTGGGTTGGGATTCGTTTGGGGCTTATCAATACCGCTGAGACGTCATTGGAAAAAGAAAGGGCACAACAAGCTGAAAATCGGACCGTTTGTAGATACTCCGAACGGCGTCAGCGGTCATCGTTTTGAGCAGATAGTTTTGCTGATTCATGGAAGACTGCGAACACATTTCAAGCCGCGTAAGCTAATGAAGGGCGTGCCCAGATTGCCGCTGATTGCTAAATCACAGAGCGCGGAAGTGGTGGAGCTTGCTGAATCGGTGGTGCCGGGCGCAGTGGGTAAATACATCGCATCGGTTCTGAAGAAGAAAGATCAGGCGCAGTATTCGATTGATGGCGTTATACATTCACACAAATGGTGGGAGAACTGTCTGTTCTTCGTTTCACTGCGTGACAACTACGACGACCGGCTGTTGAAAAATTGGCACGAAGTAAGCTCCGTCCGCCATATTGTTGTCGAGGAAAGGAAATTAGCATTTAATGCGCTAAAACGCCTGGTGAGGTACATGCACAAATGAGCGAACAACGAACTGACTTTATTCAAGAGACGGAAAGCTTTGAAGCCTTTGATCTGGTGACCAATGCGTTAGAGAAGATCGATAGTTACGCCGTATCGAAAAACGTGAAGGTGCTGCAAGAGGCGGACGACAGCCTAACAGAAGCACTGGCGGATGGTGTAGATCCCAATTATCTAAAAGCACGATACTTTCGAGCGATGGTCCGTTATCTTCAGGGTAAGCCCCGTGACGCTCTCAGCCAGTTTGAACAAATGGGCCGAGTAAATCCCGAGTCGGCACTAGGGAAAGAGGTCAGCTACAACATTGCCGCCGCCTACAGCGCCTTGCGCGACTGGAACAATGCCATTTCCGGATTCAGGGAAGTAATAAAAATCACGCAGTCTGATTCTGAAGTTCGTTTACTTGCCCGCGCGGGATTAGCTATGAGTTACGCTGGGCATATAGGGGAAATTCGACGCCGACTTACGGAACTCGAAGAACAAGAGAGCGGGGCCGCAATTGCCTCAAGAAAAAGAAATGAGCAGAGGGTGAAACGATACTTCGTATTGATTGAACGACAGTACCGGCGAGCGCAGTCTGACGCGCAAAAGGTAAGTGATCAGAGGGTAGTCGAGGAGTCAGAACAAATATTCCGTGAGAGCTATGCGGAAGTTGAGGGGCAGAGAGCAGACAGACTTATCGAACTGGTCCCCGCGGCGCCCAAAAAGAGAAGGAGAATTTTCAATCGAAGACTCATTATCGTCCTCATTGTCCTACTCATTGTGGGTCTTGTGTTAGTGGAACTCTGGGTGGGTTGGGATGTGCTACTTTAACTTCGGCGAGCTAGAATGGCTGAAAAACTCTCTGGGCCAAACAAGGCCACATTCCTAATACTCTCACTGTCAATAATTCTATCCAGCTCCTTGCTTTGCCGCGTGACCGCTGAGGAAACAGAGTCGGTTTCGCTGGAAGACTTCAATGTCGGCATCGTGCGCCACGCTCCACGGCGTTATCTTATAAAAGACATAACAGTCGGAAACGTCAGTGTGCGACGTCTATTCAATTTAACACCTCGACCTGGCCCTGCCTGGTACCCGGGCGGCTATCTCCGATACGAAAAGTTTGTGATTATTATTATTGGTGGCAAGGAGTTGGACGAATTGAAGCAAATTCTGATCGCACATCCCGAACTCCCATTAAAGGTAGTTTTACAGGACGCGTGGAATCCATTCGGTAATTCTGAGCCATACGAATATAGTATTCCTATCTTGGTGACCCTCAATAAGACGGAGTGTGACAAGGTTACACGGCTCATCTACGAAAAAATAATCTCGAAGTTAATAAAGGAAGGTAAGGAAGAGAAGGAGAAGGGAATCAAAACAGGACAAGCTGACAGACGGCTTGATATTAATGAAGTGTTTGACAAGTTACGCGATGATAAAGAGATCGAGGCATACATCAATAGACTCGGCCCACCCATCGATTCTCCGTGCGTGGAAACCATTCGACTTTTGAAGTCGCAAACCGTGGGAAAGGTAGCCGGGTTCGGTTCAGGGAAATACATTCTTACGAAGGAAATACAAGATGGGTTGATACTGATTATTAATGCGATGGCGACAGACCGTGATTGGTGGATGAGTGACTTGAGTGTCAAAATCACTGGCTTCACGGATGAAGTCGAAGTCGCTAAAACAAAAGGCATAGAATTGGATATGGCTGGGGCGGGAATTAGTGCTGATGCCTGGAGCAAGGTCAATAATCGCTTTGAGGTCTACTATAGCGGCTGTAAAGACAATGACTTGAAAGTGAAGGATCAACCCGTCTACCTTGGGTTCATAGGCAGTGCGGGCGAGCAACAAGTTGGAACGCGATTAACCAACAACTGTGAACTGGGCGCTGTGAGGGCGTATGTTGCCATGGTCTATTTAACAAGCGTACTTGGTCGCACCAGCATTGCGGATAGCTACGCTACGGGAGGTATTTATTCCGGGTCGGATGCCAGAACTATGAGAGACGACCCATATAAAAGAAGGATACGCATAGAATTCGTCATCACGGCAGCAAGGGTGGAGAAATCAAACCTCTAATGAACCCGCGACGTGCCGAGCCCATTTGATCTGGAACGGTGGGAACGACGTATTCAGCGGTTGGCAGTTACTCTGTGCGAAGAGTCGTCACGAGGATTTTCAAGGAGAGTTGTGATGAGTCACGTGAGCAGAGACGACGAATGGTGATCGAGGTAGAGCGTTACCTGTTCGTGTTGTTGGAGAATTGAGGCGGGGTGCACGGGGGAGACCGGGAGTGTGACGGAGGCTCTGACAGCCTCCGCCTTTCGCTGGTCGGGAACGATGCAGAGAATATTGCGGCTCTTGAGAATCTGTTTGATCGACATCGAGATCGCTTGAGCCGGAACTTCAGCAATGCTTTGAAACCAACCCTCGCCGACCTGTTGTTGACGGCACGCATCATCGAGGTTGACGACAAGGTAAGGCTCTTCAGTTTCGAAGTCTGCTGGTGGGTCATTGAATGCGAGGTGCCCGTTTTCACCGACACCGACAAAGGCAACGTCGACTGGCTGTTGCGCGATTAAGTCACCAACGCGACGACACTCCTTCTGAACGTCGTTAGCCTCGCCGTCTAAAAAGTGAAAAGTTTGTGGATGAATGCGGTTGACCAACCGCTCTTTCAAGTAACGTCGAAAGCTCGCCGGATGCGACTCCGGTAATCCGACATACTCATCGAGGTGAAAGAACGCGACCTTGCTCCAGTCGATCTTTTCCTGCACGAGCGCGTCGAGAAATTCGAACTGAGAAGCCCCCGTCGCGGCTATAACATAAGCGGCGTCACGTTTGTCGATAGCCTCATTAATCATCTTCGCGGCGTCTTCAGCCGCCGCGCGGCCGAGTTCTAACTTCGTATCGAAAACCTTTATGTCCATTTTTATTAAACGGTTTGCCACTCGCGACTCGTTGCCGATCTTTCCACAGCATCGAGTACACGTTGATTCTTCACTCCATCTTCGAAATTCGGCGACGGCAATCTCTTTTCAGCAAGTGCCTGTAACAACTCCAGAATGGTGTGAGTGAAGGTGTGTTCGTAGCCAATGATATGACCGGGAGGCCACCAGGCTTTTACGTACGGGTGGGCCGGATCTGTCGCCTGGATCGTTTTGAAACCGCTGTTTGGTCCTTCATCAGAATAGAACTCCAGTTCATTCATGCGTTCGAGATTAAAGGCGACGCTGCCTTTGCTGCCGTTGATCTCAAAGCGATTGTAGTTCTTGCGCCCCGAAGCATACCGAGTCGCTTCGATCGAGCCGACCGCGCCGTTATGAAACTTCACAAGTGCTAACGCTGCATCGTCAACGTCGACCTTCGCGATTTTGTTACTGCTGCGTACCGGACGCTTGTCGACGAACGTCTTCAACATTGCGGACAACTCCGAGATCTCTCCGACGAGATAACGCGCGAGATCGACCGAGTGAGAAAAGAGATCTCCGAGTGCGCCGGATCCTGCTTCAGACTTATTCAATCTCCAGCGCGTTGGAAAATCGGGATTGCGCAACCAGTCCTGTAAATAAGTGGCGCGATAGTGATAGATGGTTCCGAGTTCGCCCGCTTCGATCAACTGGCGGGCAAGCGCGACTGCCGGCGCGCGCCGGTAATTGTGACAGATCATGTGAACGCAGCCGTGGTCCTGTGCTGCTTTGAGCATTTCCTCTGCTTCGGCGAGTGTATTGGCGAGCGGCTTTTCACAAAAAAGGATTTTCCCTGCTTGGGCCGCCGCAATGGCAATGGGCGCATGCGTGTGACCAGGCGAACAAATATCAACAACGTCGATATTGTTTCGACTGACGACGTCCTGCCAGTCAGTTGTGTGTTCCTGCCATTGAAAACGATCGCCGACTCGTTTTACCTCGGTTTTATTCCGACCGCAGATCACTTTCAATTCCGGTTCGTAAGGCACATCGAAGAAGCTACGCACTTGTCGCCACGCATTGCTGTGCGCGCGTCCCATGAAGCCGTAGCCGATCATCGCGATGTTCAGCTTGTCCATTCGTCCTCAGATCGCTCGTGCAATGAATTCAGCCGAACGGAAGGCGAGCGCCATAACTGTCAGCACCGGATTAAATCCGCCGTTCGTCACATGAAGCGATCCATCCACCACGAACAAGTTGTCGTGCTTGTGAACGCGTCCCCACTCGTCGCTAACTGAGCTCTTCGGATCGCGGCCCATGCGACAGGTGCCTGCTTGATGCTGTCGGCCGCTCAATATCAAACCCGGCTGTGTACTCCAAACCTTTTCACAGCCACTGGCGCGCATCCATTCCTCGCCGCGTTCTCGCATGAACTCAGCGGCTTCGACGGTAGCGCGATGAGTCGTGCCACTAAGCCGCGCCACGGGAATTCCCCACTTGTCGCGAACCGTGGCGTCAACCGTCACACGTCCTTCAGGATTCGGAATGTCCTGCACTGGTCCACGCACGTGCATCACGCGCGTGTAGTTTTCGCGCATGAATCGCTTGTTTTCAATACCCCAGCGCGGCAGATCGGGCGGCAACGAGTCGTACCAGAAATCTATCGGCGGCTTGATAAAGTCATCCGCCAGCATACCGCCACCAATGATGCCAGGATTATCGTGATTGAACTGCGTGGTCGCGATCGTCACGCCTGGTCCAATGCCGTCGAAGACTTTCGTGGGAGATATGCCGTAGGCGCGCGGATAAAGATGACCTTGCAGATTGCGTCCAACTTGATCGTTTTCATTTCCCAATCCGGCGGGATGAACGGGCGAATGAGAATTCAACAAGAGCCGGGCTGACTCGATCGCGCCAGCCGAAACGATCACGATTTTCGCACGCGCCGTTTGCCGGCGAGGTCCACCAGCGGCGCTATCGAAGTAAGAAACGCCGGTGACGTTACCACGTGCATCAGTTTCGATTACTTCCGCGATCGTCGAAGTTCTGAGTTCGCAATTGCCGGTCGCGAGTGCACGCGGGATCACCGTATTTTGCGAGCCGCTTTTCGCATCGGTCGGGCAAGCGAAGCCGACGCAGTATTTGCAGCCGATACATGCTGAACGTCCGCCGTAAGGCTCGGTATTAATCAATAGCGGAACCGGCGTGGTGACCCAACCAAGTTGCCGGGCCGCGTTCCGTAAGGCCGCGGTCTGTGGGCTGGGGCCAACAGGCGGCAGCGGATAATTTCGTTTCCGAGGAACTTGATGTTGAATCGATTCGCCGTTGCCGGCCGCGCCCAATTCCCATTCAGCACGTTCATAAAACGGCTCCAACGTTTCGTAAGAGATCGGCCAATCAGCGAGTGAGCTTCCCTCCGGGACGCCGTACTTCGTCGCCATGCCGAAGTCGTCAGGATGAAACCGCCATGCTTGCGCGCCGTAAACGCGTGTTCCACCGCCGACGCACGCGGCATTGTTGTGGTAATCAAGTTCATAGGGCTTGACGATCCGTTGTCGATCCTGCTCATCAACGAAAACACGCGGATTGCCAACCAACTCCGGGCCCGCGTTATGACCATAGATCGCGAGCCGTTGATTGCGCAGATGATCGCGGCCGACGTCCGCAAAACTCAACTGCGAACCTCTTTCGAGTAGCAGCACGTGTTTGCCGGCCTCAGCTAAAACGCATGCGACGATTCCGCCTGCCGCACCGGTTCCAATTATGATTGCGTCGAAACTGTTCATGAATCTGAGAGTTCCTCGAAGCCCGTCATTACCCACGAAACCGCGCCGCGATTTCCACCTTGTTGCGGCTCGCTGTAGTAGCCTTCGGCAGTCGTGTTCACCAGCATTTCGAAGAAGCGTGACGGCGGGACCGGCCAGGAAGTTTCAACGGTTCCTGCTTCGATGGCAGCGAGCATCGATCTCTGCTCAGCGGGACTAAGCTTCGCGAATGGCTTGTCGAACCGCGCGAGCGCTTCCGCATCTATAGCCTCGATTCCACGACAAAAATCCACAGCCTGATCCGTCAGATCCGTGTGCAAAAGTCGTTCGAGGTAGTCACAGACGCCTGCATCGTAAGCGCCGGGAAAATCGTCGGGAGGAATCAGGCAATCGATAATCGCGCGATGAGTCTCTGAGTTCATGTGTCTACTTCAGTTCGACCGACTTCTCAACCGTTGCCCCACTCACGACGTCCGTTGCACGAATGACGTATTTGCCTGGTGCATCATTCAACGCAAACGGCAAAGTAAACGTGCCGCGTCCCTGCTGGACCAGCACGTTGTCCGAGTACAGCGGGAGACGCACGCCGTCGGGAGCGTAGACGTGACAGCGTACGAGCGTCGTGCCCGTTGAAATCAGAGTGAAGGAAACGTGATCGCCGGGCTTTGCAGACGCGGCGCCATCAAACTTCAGTTCATTTGCCTCTGGGGTTAACGCGAGTATCAGCGCATCGCCGACGAGAATTGAGCTGTGCACAACATTGGTAAGCCCGAGCTTCTTACCGGTTCGCACATCCGTCACGTACGATTTACGCGGGAGTTTAATCGTTAACTCCTGCTTCGCTACCTGGCCCAGGTTCGCGTCGTTGTAAGTCGTAACTCCATCCTGACCAACGACGCCCGCGATCGCGACGTTCTCTTTCACAATTGCGACGATCTCAGCCTTGCCAAACTTGTAACGAGCGATCTGCGCCTGCGCGATCGGCTGACCATCCGGCGTATTCACTTCAATCGAAGGTCGTACACCGGCCTTGTTGAAGATCGCATGCACCAGTTCACGATATTTTGCTCCACCAAACTTAGCCGCACGTTGTTTCGGATATTGATCCCACACCGTGTTGAGATAGATGGTCCACCCCGCGCCGTCGTGATTCACGATCCCCGCATCACTGTTACCGATTTTGAAAAGAGCGGTGCCGCCCGATGCTCTTATGCCCGGCTCGGCGACGCGTAGTCCGGGTAGCGACGACGGGAGGTTCCAGGCACCGGCTTGCGACGAGGGACTGAACTCACCGGCCGCGAGTGTTAGCTGGCGCTTATCTGAAATGGCGGTGGTGATGCCGAACAACTTGTTTACTGCGTCATTCGTCTGCCACGCGCAATGCCCGTCCAACCAGGCAGGCGCTGCGTCGGCGATCACCACTCCCCCACGCGCGACAAACTCCTGAAGCCGCTGAACTTCTTCAGGCGATAACGCAAACGTCAATGGCAAGATTACGACTTTGTATTTGTCGTTGGCGATCCCCGTCGTCGCTACGTCTTCCGACGAAACAAAATCAAACTGTAGGCCCAGGTCTTTAATCGTCTTGACCCATCCGTCACGATTCGCCGCAAAGCTCACTCGCGCGCGATCCGCGACTTCGTCATCATCGTCGCTGCTACGTTGGTGATAACCGAGAATGCTGGCCGCATGGATCGACGGCATCGAGTAGTACAGCGCGATTCCGTCCTGCTGCCGCGTCGTTTCCATCAGCAGCTTGCCGACGCCTTCAGATCTCAACGAACTGAATGCCTTTCCCATGTCGCGCGCCGACGCCGAATGAGTCAGGTCCGGATTGAGAAAGGAGTACATCCAAAAGATATTCGGATGAAGTACGTTATGAATCGCCGCGGTCCAAATCGCATTCTGCACGGCGAGTCCGTGCGAGCCGTATCCCGTCCAGAAACCAATCATTGCGTTGGGCTTGGCGAAAGAGCGATGCATGTCCCACTGATTACCACCGTCGTAGGAGAGAAAATCGTCGATGACGCGATCGAGACGAGACCAGTCCGCGCCGTTGTAAGCATTCGTGGCCTGCGTGCCGGAGACTGCAATGTGTGCATTCGGATCACCCTCGATCGCGGCATCACGAGCTGTTTGGTAAGCCCGCGCAAACGTGATCTCCATGAACGTGCGATGATCGGCCCACGGCGCAAAGTTCCTGCTCTTTCGCGCTTCTTCCGTCGTCGAGGGCACGACCGAATTCCAATCGGTAAAACTCGTGCGCCACTCCTGGTTGAGTGAGTTGAGACTTCCGTACTGCTGCTTTAACCAGCCGCGAAATTCATCGAGCGTGTGCGGATTCCAATCGAAATCGACGGCGTCGCCGTATGAAGTCAACGAGCCTTCGTCGCCGACGAAGTAGTAATCCATGTTGTAACGCGACTTGTTCCGAGCGGAAGCGCGAACAATATCGGCGAGACTCTTCAACACCGCCGGATCGTTGAATGATGGCGTCCGCTGGAGAAACTTCTTGTCGCCGGTGCGTTTATAGAGTTCTTTCTTAGTGAGGTAGCCGAGCGCTTCGAAGTCGCCCGTCTTCTGATAGTCGGCAATCGCACGTTCCATCACTTCCGGCGTTGTTGGTCCACGATCGTACCAGTAAACTCCAAACGTACCGCGCGGAATGTTCAGGGAGTTGTCGACGTCGTTGGACCACGTGAATCCAGTATCAGCGGCGGCCGCACGCACCATGCTCATTTGAGCGTCTTGCAAGTAGTGTTTGGTGCCGCCAAATGATACGAGCGCGGTATACTCCTTCTCGCGACGTTTATTCTGGACGACCATCGCCGGCTTGGCGCGAAGTTGATCGACGATCGCGCCACGATCGTCAACCAGTTCGGCCGTAACGAGCGCAAACTTGCCGAGAAAATCTTTCAGCGGAAAGGTAAACGTTCGCTCGCCACGCGCGGGCGCCGAAATGCTGCCGAGCAACCGGCCCAGGTCGTCAGACACCTGCATTCGCATCTGCAATCCGGTTAGATTGCCGGACGCGCGCAACACCGCACTCAACGTCTCGCCGCGTTGGTAGACGTCGACCGCAGTCTTCGTGCTGGTCATCATCGCTCGCTTTGACGTGGTGAACGTCGCCGCGCCCCAGTTGAGAGTTGAATCATCTTTGGCGTCGCGAATAATGACGTCGAATATCTGTCGTCCGCCTGGCCAGCCGCTCGCAGGTTTCGCGGCGGGAATCTCGATTGAATTCAAGCCGGAATTGAGAGCTTTCTCGATACTGGTTGAACCGAGTGATTGTCCAAACTCATTTCGGCCATTCACTTCGACGCGTACTGTTTGTTGGCTCAATGCCTTGAGCGCGAGTTTCAGACCCGCTTCAGTCGCCACGAGTGACTCAATGTGAACAGCAACATTTCGTCCGGCGGCCCACAGCAGAGCACGAGCCAGTAGTGAATACTGGTATTCCCAGTAGTTCCAGTAGATCTTGTTCTCGATGGGATTGATGCTTGGCGGTGTGAAGCCTTCCTCGACGTAGGCCATAGCCACGACGCGTCCCTTGCCGTAATTGCGCACGCCGAGGATCGGTTGGTTTCCGGATTTGATCAGAACGTCGCCGTCCGACTGATAGCGGTAAAAAGATCCCCCGATCGTTCCTTCCGGAAGCAGCTCGAGTGGCAGCCCTTCAGTAATGAAGTGGGCCTCGCCTGACTCCCATTTACCCTTCGTAACAGCATCGCGATTGACTTCCGGATAGCCGCGCTCGTTTACCGTGTCGTCAGGAACGCGAACGAGCGGCGAAATTTCCCAGATACGCTCATCGCCAACAGCTTCATCTCCTTTGAACGGGTGACCCTTCACATCTCCCACGAACGGGTGCAAGAGAACCAGGCCCGCACCCTCTTGCACTCGCCGCAAAATCGCATCGCGCGTCGCGCGAGTCAGACGCGACCAGCCATTGATGCCGGGAATCAACATCACTTCGTAACGCGCATCCCCGGTCAGATCCTTTTCGACGTAGCCGTAGACAGTGCGAAAGTCGTCTCGATCGCCGCGGTATTCATGACCGTAGTAATCGCCAATGCCCCAACAGTTGATGTCCCAATTGCTGTCGATCGAATCGGTCGTTGGATCGAGTGCGATACGTTGCATCAACTCGACCATGTCGCGGCCGTATTGAATTGACGGAATGAAGAAACCTTTGATCGGACCTTGCGGCAACTTCGTGGCCCAGGACACGTGAGGCGTGACCACCGCGGTTGAATAAGTAATATCGTTTTTCGCGAACGGGCTTCCACCGACGCCTTTTTGCACTTGTGCTGATGCGTGAAACAGCGCGAGTGCAGTTACGAGGACCAGAAGACAGGTTGGTTTGTTCATTTATGGTTCGGAGCGCCAATGGCGCGGAAATTTAATAGCCAGGGGCAAGTCCCGACTTGGTCGGGACGTCGCCCCTGGATCAATACAAAAAATCGCGACGCAGCCCTGAAAGGGCGAAATAGTATTTCGGCCTTTCAGGCCTCGACGCCTCATTTTTATGTGCTTACCAGGGGCGACGCGCTGCGCTGCGCTTCGCGCTTGCCCCTGGCTTTCATATTTTGCGCCTTTGGCGTACTGAGTCAGCAATCGCAAAACTGATTCGCGCCGATGGCAGGATGTCGTCGATGCATGGTCGTGGCCGCATTCCCGATTGCAACGCACGAACAAATTCCTCCACTTCCTGATAAGCGCCGTTGCGAAGATCCTCGGGTTGTTCTTCGGTAGTCTGCGACTCGATCACAAGTTTGCCATCCTGCCAACATTGCAGCGTCCGTTGTGGTCCTGAACCCGCCGTGACACGCGCTCGACACCCTTCGCCAAAAAACTCATAAGTCTCTTCAACCATCCCGGCTGTCGGCAGAACCTCAATCTGGCCAACCGTTCCGCTTTCGAAGCGAAGCGCGATCACATACCACAGAGCCGTTGGTTGCGTGACGTCAAACATCTCTACCTCACCCGCGATATACCGCAGCGCATCGAGCGCGTGAATGGCCGTCGACCAAATGAAGTCAGCTTCATCTCGTTGATGACGAATCTGCGACGCGCGTACATAACGCAGTGGTCCGTGTTCCTGCATCCACGAACGCGCCTGGTTGAGATAAGGCATGAAGCGACGATTAACGGAGACCATATGCGGGGTTTGTGTATCGCGCGCGACCTGGCCCAGCTTTTCAATTTCCGTCAGCGACGTTCCGAGCGGTTTTTCAATTACACAAGGTATGCCTAGCTCGAGTAGCTTAATTCCGACTGCGACGATGTTTTCCATCGGCATCACGGAGATGCACGCATCGGGCTTCTCAGCGCTCAACATCTCGTCGAGATCTTTATATGGCCGAACAAAACCGAATGACCGGCAAAACTCCGTTGCTCTGTCAACATTAAGATCGCACGCCGCCACGAGCTCGATCTCATTCGGATGCGCCGCAGCGTATCTCGCGAGCGGCGCGGCATGGCTGGTTCCCGAGTGCTCGCCGCAACCCGCGATCGCAATGCGAATCACTGCGCCTCCACCGTTACTGCTGATCGCGAAAACTCACGAGCAACAAATCGTCGCACTTCGATCTCCCGGGCGAGCCGCGAAACATCATGACAATCAACTCTTCCTGGTGCATCTGCCAGACAGTTTGCCGAACCGCACGCGGTCGCCAGGCGCAGTGTTTCTTCATCACTGAGGCCTTGTTCATGTGCGACGGCAAATCCGGCTAACGCAGCATCGCCACAACCAACAGATGAGCAGTTTGCGAGCGGCGAAGGTTGCGAAATAAAAAGTTCGCCGGCAGCGGAGCTTTGCCAGATCATTCCCTCGGCGCCAAGCGAAATCGCCACGCTCTTTGCACCAGCGGCAAAGAATTTTTGCATCGCTTCCGCGACGCTGTTGGCATTGTCGATGGGATAATTGACGAAAGCTGACGCTTCGTTGCGGTTTGGTTTCACGAAGTCAGGCGCGGCGCCGAGCCCCTGGCGCAAAGCCTCGCCGCTTGTGTCCAGCAAAGTTCGACACCCGTAATGGTGGGCCAATCGAATCAACTCGGCATAAAGATCCGCAGGCGCCCCCGGTGGCAAACTACCGGACAAAGCGACTTGTGTTCCTCGTTCGCTCTCGGCAAAGAGATCTCGACAGGTCGTGAGTAATCGCTCAACTTCACCTTCCGTAACCGCGCCGCCTGGTTCAAGAATCTCAGTCACTTTTCCGTCAGCCGAAACCAATTCGAGATTCGCACGCGTTTCACTTTGCGTCCGAATCACAGTCAATGGAACTCCGACCGCAGATAAACCTGACTCACACTGCTCGCCGGCAGCACCACCAAGAAATCCTACCCACATAACATCGACACCAAGCGCCTTCGCCACCATTGCCACGTGCGCTGCCTTCCCACCGGGAAAAGGTTCCGCCGACAACGCGCGGTTAATCTCTCCGACCGCGATATGCTCGAGTCGCATCCGGCGATCGATGGCGGGATTAGCACTGATGCAGACAAGCATAGAAACAGGTCCTCGAGCAGTTAACGCCGAAGGCGTTGACTAATTTCAGCCCAGAGTTGGAGCGCAGCGACAACCCTGGGCTTTCAAGATCAAATCGTATTGAACCCTGAAAGGGTTTGCCGGGCGTGAAACCCTTTCAGGGTTTGCCCCTTCTTATCTTTTGCACCCAGGGTTGGAGCGAAGCGACAACCCTGGGTACACATAAAGAAATATGTGTTGAACCCTGAAAGGGTTCCTCTTGCGGCGAACCCTTTCAGGGTTCGAACGATGGTGTTGATCGGTACCCAGGGTTGTCGCTTCGCTCCAACCCTGGGCTGAAATTAGCCAACGCCTTCGGCGTTATTTCAAGCTCCATCATTCCGTTTCCCAAGACGAGCGAGCATGTTCCTGATATCGCTAGCGCCTTTGATGGCCACGTAGACTGTTATCGTCGAATACCAGACCACGCACGCCATACTCAGCGCCCACCAAAACCAGTGTTTAGGCATTAGCCGCTCTCCCTTCTGCGCGACTTGCGGGTTTGAGTGCTGATCCAATAATCATTGCTGCGCCTGAAAGCAGATACGTAGCAATTCCCGAATAGTATGGACCAATGGATTTCGCAAACCCGGCGGTGGAGGGCAACTGTTCCATCACCAGATAAGAGACGGGAATAATCGCGCTCACGACGATCGAAGCCGCCGCTCCCCAACTATTTGCTCGCCGCCAATAACAACAGGCGATGAGCAACACGGAAATACTGGCCAGGTAGATCGTGCCGGTCACGCCGAGATAGGTCCAAAGATCGCCTTTGAGCGGGTACCAGAGACCATATAGCAAAAGAAAGATTCCGATGAGCGCGATGATGGTTCGGTTCCAAAACAGCCCCTTGCGCTGCGACCACGGTTGCTTGCGAAACGGCGCCAGAATGTCGTTGTAGATCACGCTGCACCACGTCAACATGTACGACGAGTCCGTCGACATATCCGCCGCTAACATCGCCGCGATGAGAATTCCCATCAGTCCCGCCGGAACAGCAGTGGCGAGGTAAGTGGGCATTGCTTCGAGTGTGTTCGCGACTGGACCAAGCGTGGCCAGCGCCGCGATGCCCCAGATGCCCGGGATTAGAAAACGACAGACAAAAAAGAAACTCGTTCGCGTGTAGACCTTTCGACCGGTGCGCGCGTCCTTCGCCGCCAACACACGAGCGATGATCGTCTGCCAGGTGAGCACGGCCGCGGTATTCAACATGAGATTGAACACGACGTACTGCCAACCCATCGTTGAATTCACAAACGGATTGAAGCCGCCGGCGCCGTACTGCGTCTCAACAGTCGTGACGAGTTTTTCCCAACCAACATTCATCAGGATGAGTATTGTTACCAGAATCAACCCGGCGCTCATCACTACGAATTGCAGAAAGTCAGTGATCAGCACCGACAACATTCCGCCGAGAATCGTGTAGACGGCGACACCGACGAGCAAGGCCGTCATCATGATCTCGAGATAGCGCACGTCCAGGCCCGCGACGAGCACAAGAAACTGTCCGCCAGTTCGCAGAAACACGCCCATGTTGAGCAGTCCGCCGAGTACGATTACGACGCCGGCCGCCCAGCGAATGCGTCCGCCGAATCGCTGTTCGAGTAATTCCGGAATCGTGATGACACCCGAATCGCGGAGCGGTTTGATTACGAAGCCGGTCAAGCCGACACCGGCCATCGCCAGCGCCATCAGGATGCCGGGCGTGGCTCCAGCAAATCCTTTTTCGTAACCGTTCTGCGCAGTGTACATGCAGGTGACGATGCCGAACTCGGTAGCTGCCAGCGACGCAATGCCGAGATAAACGTCCATTTCTCGGCCGGCAACCAGAAAGTCTTCGACGTTGCCCACATACTTTCTGACCATCAATCCTGCGATCATGGTCACGAGCAGGTAAACACCAACGATGCTGCCGTCCAGCAGCCAGTTGAAATTTGTCATGAAGTAGACGTCTGCCTTTCGTAAGCGACGCTGGAGCAAATTTGAATTTTAGACCGTGATATTTCTTCGACCGCCGAAATCCCCGGTGCAAAAGTTCGTCGCAGATCGATGTCGTCACTGGACGCGAGCGAAGTCTTCACTGCATTAGTGAAAGCGTTCTTTAATTCAGTCCCGAAGTTCACTTTGCGAATACCGGAGGAGATAGCTCTGCGCAACAGCTCAGGTGAAACTCCGGAACCGCCGTGAAGTACCAATGGCGTCTTCGGAACCGCCTTGCTGATTTCTTGTAAGCGGCCGAATTCGAGCCGCACTTCGCCTTTGTAAAAACCATGAGCAGTGCCGACGGCAACTGCGAGCGCGTCCACTTCGGTTTCACTGACAAAGCGCGCGGCGTCATTTGGTTCAGTGAGGAGCTGTTCGTCGGGCGACGTGGGTTCGCTGTTCTGGCCCACGTGGCCCAACTCACCTTCAACCGATACCCCCGCGGAATGCGCCAGTTCGACTACGCGGCGCGACAGGGCGCAGTTATCAGCGAAAGACAACCTCGAGCCGTCGATCATCACGGACGTATAACCATGATCGATGCAACGCGCTGCCAGCTCATAACTGCTGCCATGGTCCAGGTGTAGCGCAACCGGCTGTTCGAGTTGAGCAGCGGCGGCAGATGCCATACCGTAAATCATTCGTAAACCAAGATAGTTGATGGTTGACTCAGTAGTTTGCAGAATGATCGATTCGTTAAGCGCGTTCGCGGCACGTACGTGCGCGATCAGTGTTTCGGCGTTGTAGAAGTTCAGGGCTGCAATAGCTTTGCGTTCGCGCGTGGCGATGTCGAGCAAGGGACGGCTGGGACAAAGCTTTGGCATCGCAGAATCACTTAGATCGTTTCTGGTCCGTCGCTGTATTTGCATGAAGAAACGTTTGTAACTCCGCTTCAGCTGGTTGTCCCGCTGTGCCGCCAACGTGCGTGGCAGACAGCGCGCCGCAGGCATTTCCGATCCGCAAGCATTCGAGCAGTGGCGCGTGGCGCAGGTATGCAGACACGAATCCGGCGTCAAACGAGTCACCAGCGCCGGTAGTATCGACTGCCGCAACTTTGAAGCCTGTGTGGGCCATCGTCGCTCCGTCAAGAATTCCCATCGCGCCGCGCGGACCACGTTTGATCACGGCGCACCGGACTTTCGTCCCCAGGGTTTTCAATCCAGCTTTCGGCGTGCTTGAGTGCGTCAACTGCGAAGCTTCGCGTTCATTTACAAACAGCATATCCGTGTAGCGCAGCACGTTGTCGATGGTGTTGCTACGCTTGTTCGTTGGATCCGAATTCGGATCAAGGGAAGTCGTAAGTCCCAACGTTTTGGCGCGCCGAAAGATGCCGGCAAACGACGGCTGTAGCGCTTTTTGTAGATAGTAGGAAGTTAAGTGGAGATGATGGTGCCGCTTCAGCAGCGCATCATCGATGCCTTCTGAAGTCAGCGTTGCGACAGCGCCCAGATGCGTGACGAGAGCGCGATCGCGATTGCCGCTGAGCGCGATCGTGACGCCGGTTTTTTCAGCCGATTTGCGTGCCACGTGTCGTGTCGATACTCCCAATTGCTGCAATGCCCTGATGCAGAAATCTCCGAAGTAATCCCGGCCCACCTGACTAACAAACGTTACGTCGTAGCCCAGCTTTGCCATGCCGGCCGCAAAGATCGCCGAGGCACTGCCAAGGGTTAACTCACAATCTGCGGCAAGGATCTCGGCTCCCATTTCGGGCGCTGACCGCAGACCCGAGGCCACGATGTCGACGTTCAACTCGCCGATGACGAGAATCTTAGGCAGCTCCGACCTACTCATCTTGATCCAGCCCAGCGGCTTTCAACTGCTATCAGTTAAACTTTTAATTGCTTTCGAATGCTTTTGGATTCTAATATAGTCAACTGGAATTGCAAAGAACTTTCGTTTCGTCTGTTACCAACGCCGCCGCAAACGGCAAATTCCATGACTGCGTCTCCCAAACTTCTTGAGCTCTCCTCTGCTGAGCGCCACTCGCTTGGCCTGGTTCACACCCTACGTGAAATTCTCCAGCAACCTGAAACCTGGCGCGAGACCCACCAGAAGATCTTACGATCCTCGACTCAGCTCGAAGAATTTTTAACTCGAGCCGGCGTGGGTACGAAGGGTTCGACTCCGCTGAACGTTCTTCTCGTGGGCGCGGGCACTTCAGACTACATAGGCAAGTCTGTCTGCGCGTTGTTACAGAAAGAATGGTCGTGCAATGTCCAGGCTGTGCCGAGTACTGATTTGTTAACCAACATGGAAGATCACATCCTGCCGGATGTTGATTACCTGTGGATCTCGTTTTCGCGATCCGGCGACAGCTCGGAAGGCGTGGCTGTGTTGGAGTCGGCTCTCGCCACACATCCTCGCATCAAGCATCTCGTGGTGACCTGTAACCAAAACGGGAAGATGGCGCGACTCGGAAATCGCGACAATGTGCTGAGCCTTGTGCTCGACGATGCCGTGAACGATCGCGGACTGGCAATGACGAGCTCTTTCTCAAACATGGTGATCGCCGCGCAGGCACTCGCTCACATTCGAACACTCACCGCGTATGACCATGTGATCGAGAGCCTCGCGAAGTCAGCGTCGATGGTGCTGCCGTCAGTCGCGAGCATTTGCGAACGGCTCGTTGACGAAGGTTTTTCCCGAGTCTGCTTTCTGGGTTCAGGCCCACTGAAAGCCTCGGCGATCGAATCGGGTCTCAAGGTGATGGAGCTGACCGGCGGCCGGGTTGTCGCTCTAACGGAATCGTTTCTCGGCTTGCGACACGGTCCACTCTCAGCAATCGATTGCGATACCCTCGTGGTTGGGTTTTTGTCAGCCAGTGAAAGACGGAGAGCCTTTGAAACGGATCTGGTTCAGGAGATTTGCAACAAAAACCTAACGGAGAAGTGCCTAATCGTTAGCCCAACCGCGCTCACCGGCGCGAATTCTTTCGAAAACAAGCTCTCTCTTGAACTGCCTGACGCAATCTCTGACTTATACCTGCCACCGTTGTTTGTTCTGATCGGACAATTCCTGGGTTTGTGTGCTTCGTTGCGGGCAGGCTTGCGACCGGATGAGCCAAGTCCTCACGGAGCTATCAGCCGCGTCGTGACGCACGTCACCATTCACTAAACCAGCACCAATTTCAGCTCGCGTGCGCGCAACTCGTGTTGAATTTCGGCCGGTAGTCCGCGGTCGGTAACGATTACGTCGATGTCGGAAAGAGGAACGATCCGGGACAGACTTCGTTTGCCAAACTTACTCGAATCAGCGACCAGAATCTTTTCCTTCGCAATGCGCGCCATGGCCTGATTCACCTGCGACTCTTCTACATTCGGCGTGCTCAAACCGAAATCCAAATCGCAGGCATCGACTGCGAGAAAGACTTTGTCCGCCGACAGTTGGGCCAGTATGTCTTCGGCGAAATGTCCGACTGCGGACAATGAATTCTGGCGAATGACGCCGCCGAGAAAGATCAGTTGAATGTCTTTCGCGCCGAACAGTTCCATCGCGATGTTGAGACCGTTGGTGATGACCTTCAGATCTTTTTTGTGCTTGATCTGGCGGGCAATTTGGTGCGTTGTGGTACCGGAATCAAGAATTACAGAGTCGCCGTCGTTGATCATCTCCGCGGCTGCGGCGCCGATTCTCCTTTTCTCATCCGCGTGAAGTTCGGCTTTGATTTTAAGCGAGGGATCCATGCTCACCGTCGCCACCTTGACGGCGCCGCCGTGTGCGCGACGAATGAGACCACGCTGATTCAGGGCTTTCAGGTCATTGCGGATCGTGACCTCAGATGTCTTGAAGCGTTTACTCAGATTCCCAACAGTGATCTGGCCATGCTTTTCCAGCAGTTCGAGGATTTTGGTTCTGCGTTCGACGTTTAGCATCGGATGGCGCGCAATCGTAACGGAAGTTACGAGCGAAAGTAAACGAAAGCAGCCACAAAAAGCACAAATACCATGCACCTTATTTTGAGGTTTTTGTGCTTTTTGTGGCTAAAGACGTGTGGCTTCCAGGGTCGCATGGTAAGCGGCGCCGATGGCGCCTGCTTTCTCACCGAGCGCGGCGGGTATGACCTGGACCTGGTGGCCCATCGGCCGCCACTCAAACCGATCCAACTGTTTGTGTAGTGGCTCAAACAGAGCCGCCCCCGCCTGTGCGATGCCGCCGCCGACGATCACGATCTCGGGGTCGAAAGCGTTGATGAACGAAGCGACCGCGGCTGCCAAATGAAAGATCGAAAGCAACCAGATAGCTGTTGCTTCCTTGTCGCCGGCGGCATGCGCCTCCACAAGCTTGCGCGTTGAAGTAAAACGGCCTCCGGATCGTTCGGCAACATTGTAGTTGCCAATCATTTGCTCGAGACTGCCCGGGGTATTCACAATATCCAGCGCGCCATCTGCGTACACGGATACGTGACCGAGATGCCCGGCGCGCCCGATCTGGCCTTTGATCAACCGGCCTTCAACCAGCACCGCGCCACCAACTCCAGTTCCCAGAGTCAAAAGGATCACGTTGCGAAATCCTTTAGCCGCGCCTTGCCAAACTTCGCCCAGTAGAGCCGCATGTGCATCGTTCAGCACCACGACCGGCGCTCCTAAAAAATCTTGCCAAATGAATCCTTCGAGACCTTGTAGCCGGCCCTGCATGTACGCGATGGATCGACCATCTCGCGCTGCCAGTCCAGGCGCCGCGAGACCGATGTGGCAAGGTGAGTTGCCGCGTTTGTTCCGGATCGATTCGAGCTGATCCTTGATCGTTTTGGCCCACGAACCCTCTGCGTCGGCGGTATCGCAGGCCAGATAATCCAGCACGTTGCCTTCGCTGGAAATCACAACGATCTTGATGTTTGTTCCGCCGAGATCGATACCAACTGAGTAACTCATCGCCTGCTCAAACGCCCTTTCTCCATTTGGGATCATCGCGCCGCAGCAACTGAAAGCTGATCGAGCCATCCGGATTGACGGGTTGCGCGGTGGCCCAGTTAACCGGCCTTCGTATGCCGCCTTTCGTTTCGATCTCCGCGCGAATTTTGAGCGTCATTCCGTCGCTGTTCTTCGGTAAGAGAAATGATGCCTGACGGATCTTGCCGGCGTGTGGATGACCCGCGTCGAGTGATCCGCCAAGGTGAATTTTCCCATCGAGGCTTTCGAGATAAAGCCGCAGCGCTCCCGGTACACCCGCTACGCCATCGTTCGAGACGGCAACGATGATCTCGTCAGTGCCATAACGTTTTCTTTGCCAAATCCACGAGGGGCGCACGCGGTAACCAAGCCGCCGGCGCAGGGTGTCGAAGCCGTTCGGGTAGCGCTCGTAATAGCGCCGCAGATTGTCAGACTCGGTCCAAAGTGACCAGTAGTTCGCACCCAGATCGAGCGTATGAAGCATCCACTTTTCGAGTATATTGATTTCGGCATCATCAACCGGCAGATAATCCCGATCGACTTTGTATTGCCGGTAATAACCATCCTCCATGATTGTTGCCAGCCACGGCGGCCGGTTCGCGAGTTCTTCGATCTGAATGGGTTCTTCAATCACGATGCTGTCTGAACGCAACCAGCAACCGGCTCTGACACAGAGATCCTGCACTTCACGGTTACCGACATTGCTGATATCCGGTTGAGTGTTCACTGCCAGCGGCACCTTCTTCCAAAGTTCCAACTGGAGCTTCGTCATGTCGAGAAAAGTCTTCGCTGCCGTCGGATAGTCGGGAAACGGGTTGGGAAGGTTGCTCGTGTGACCTTCGCCCCAGAAGCCGTACATCATTAGATCGACGAATTCCATGAGCGGGTTGTTATCAAATTCATGGACCAGCAGTTCGTTCACTTCCTTGAATGCGCTTTGAAACCGCGGATGGTCGTAGCGAGGCTCGACAAAATCTGACTTAGCGCCATACGTCTTTCCAATTTTGACGAGCGGAACCTGTTTCTGGAGAAAGTCAGGCAGGGCGAGGCGTCCCGGTTGGCCTTCCGTGTTCGACATCTGAATACGAAAAGCGACACGCAGGTTGTGACGTTTCGCGGCGTCGAGTGTTAAGGCAAAGACGGGATGCAGTTGCAGTTTGCCGGGCGCGGTTTGCACGTCGCGCCAATCACACCGAATGTAAAGCACATCAACGAAGGGAAGCGACGCCATCTTCTCAACGTGTTGCTCGAGTGTTTCAGTTCCGGCACGCGCGGCAAGTGATGGCCCGCCTTCTTCCCACGTGTAACCCATCAAACCGAGACCGTAGTTTTTCACTGGCTTCGCCGACTGAGAGGTTACGAGGATCGTGTACCACCCTGCGTCCTGTTCGATCCCGAACGGTCCTTGATTCAAACGATCCGTGACTTGCGGTCCGCGTCCAAAATCGTAGTTCTCCCAATTGTGCGTCGGAACTTCCTGCGCCTTGCCTGACGGCAAAGCACTCGCAACGCCGAGAGCGGCTCCGGCTTTGATGAAACTACGCCTGCGCATGATAGGAATCCTTCTGTCGAATCAACAGCAGCACCAATGTCATTCCCACAAACGGCACGAAGCTCGCAGTAATCAAGATCGGTTCGAAGGAACGACGGTCCGAAATGTAACCGATGAGAAACGTCGAAACGATCGTGCCCAGGCCTGCGCCTGTGCCGCTCATCCCGCTGACAGTTGCCACTGAATCACTGCGATAAAGATCTGACGGAAGCACCAGGGCCATCGTGGAGAAAGATGCATAGGCAAACGTCGAAATTGCAAAGAGTCCCGCGAGGGCAAACAAGTTTGACGTATAGATCGTCGGAATAAGAAGAGTCATTCCCAGGCCGCCAAACACGACGACGGCCTTGCGCGCTTTGATTACTGGCCAGCCCCGTCGAATCAACCAACTCGAGAGTCCACCACCGAAGAAGTTGCCCAGATCGGCGGCGACGAACGGAATCCAGAACGCGAGTAGTCCTTGCTCGGGATTGATTCCCTTGGTCAACAAGTAAATACCAAACCAATCGGTGATAAAGAACCAGACCGGGTCGGTCATGGTCCGCGCGGCGATTATGGCCCAGGTTTGCGGGAGCTTGATTAGAGCTCGCCAACGGCTTTTGTGCTCGGCGGGTTGGTCATCCTGCGCCAGTTCGACTCGGTCACGCAGGATCATCTCGCGTTCCGCTTCGCTGATGCGAGGGTGCGACTCCGGCGGGTGATAGAGCATTCGCCAGGCGCAGAGCCACAAGAGTCCGAGCGTGCCGATGATTATGAACGCAGGTCGCCAATCACCGAAATATTTGTACAGACCGATCACGAGTACCGGCGCGATCGCACCACCGATCGAAGAGCCACTATCAAACAGAGCGACGGCCCAACCACGTTCCTTTTTGGGAAACCATTCGGCAACCGCTTTGGTCGCCGCCGGCCAGTTGGCGGATTCACCCGCGCCCAGGAGGAAGCGAAAGAAGGCAAAGCTGCGTAGTCCACCCGCGAGCGACGTCAGCATGGCTGCGATCGAGTACCAGATTACCGTGATCGTTAAACCTTTGCGCGTGCCGATCCGATCGATCAAACGACCGGCGAGTGTTTGTCCGATGGAATAAGCAACGCGAAACGCGATCACGATCTCGGCGAAGTTCTGGTTGTTCCACTGGTATTGCTGTTTAAGATAGGGCGCCAGGACGGAAAGCGTTTGACGATCGAGGTAGTTGATGACTGTCGAAGCGAACAGTAACCCGCCGATCCACCAGCGCAGGTGCCGGATCGGTCTCGCGGTGGTGCGTGGCCTATTTACAGTCGTCGCCATTTTGGCTTACTCAACGTCGAACCGAGCGCCGTAGGCGCGCGTTACAAACCCGGGCGCCCCAGCGCCGAAGGCGCGCGTTGCAAGCCCGGGGTGCCCCAGCGCCGAAGGCGCGCGTTACAAAACCCGGGCGCCCCAGCGCCGAAGGCGCGCGTTGCAAGCCCGGGGGTGCCCCAGCGCCGAAGGCGCACGGTACAAAACCCGGGCGCCTCAGCGCCGAAGGCGCACGGTACAAAACCCGGGCGCCTCAGCGCCGAAGGCGCACGGTACAAAACCCGGGCGCCTCAGCGCCGAAGGCGCGGAATATGACAGCCAGGGGCAAGCGCGATGCGAAGCGGAGCGCGTCGCCCCTGGTTTGCGATAAACCGAAGAGATAAGGCCTGAAGGGCCGAAATATTTTCGCCTTTTTAGGGCTCCGCGCCTTCTAATTTTTGTTATCCAGGGGCGACGCGCTTCGCGCTTGCCCCCTGGCTGTCATATTCCGCGCCTTCGGCGCTGGCGTCGCCAGTGTCATATCTCGCGCGTTTGGCGCTCCTCAGCTTTAAGCTCGGAAATGAACTGCTCACAACGCGACACATCCTCCAGCCGCTTGATGCCTTGTTCTTCTCGCGGGTCGGCAAAAGGACTGGCGAAGACGCCGAACTCTCGTGTTGCGAATGCGTTGATAAGTTCGTTGGGAAAACCCAATTCTCCGCGAGCGCGGTTGTAACGGCCGCTTGGCTCATCCCAATGATGTTTTCGCAGCTCCTGTAATACCCGAAACATCGCCTGATTCTTCAAGACGAACAGGGCGATGTTGGTCTCGCCGAAGTCGGAGGTTTCTGCGCGTTCCAAATGAGTTTCAGTAGCCGATTCGATCTCCCCGGATTCTCTGCGCTGGATCGGTGCGTACGGATGTTTTTTGAAAGCGGTTGGCAGGACCATGTCGTAAGCGTCGAAGAGATGCGCCAGCTTTAATGCACGCAAGAATGTCTGCGGACGAATCACCGGTTGCGTGCTCCACGTAACGAGCGTCAGTCCGGCGAAGCCCTCCATTAAGTCGTTTGCGTGTAAAACAGCGTCGCCAGTTCCGAGCGCGTGAGATTGGGTGACGAAGAGAACTTTCTCGCCCTGGAGCGCCTCGCGAATAGCCGCTTCATTACTCGGTGAGACGATGATCACTGGCGGACGCGTTTCACCAAACGCTTCGCGAATGTTTTGCAGCACGTGAATGATCGCGGGTTGATCGTCGACGAGTGCCAGCGGCTTAGGAACGGTCAGTCCTGTCTCTGCTGCGCGTGTGCCTTGTCCAGCAGAGACAATGACCGGCCAAATTCCCTGAGGATCAAATGAGATCGGCGTCGCGTCGATTAGCGCACGCAGACTTGCAACTTCCGACGCCGCGCTGGTTCCGAGGGAATTGATATTCGCGATCGAATCACGCCAGAAAGCATTCAAATCGATCTCGCTCAGACCAGGACCAGGCGTTGACACTATCACCGATCCCTCGTTCACACCGTGGCGCCCCCTTGCCGAGTAGTACTGTTCCTGCACCCGCGTAATCAGGCTTTCTGAATGATCTCGGGTAGTCAACGCCAGTACGTTGCCGCCAAAACCACCACCCATTACGCGCGCACTGAGGACGTGTGGATCTTCTCTGACGATCTCGACCAACTCGTCCACTTCCGAAACGCTGACATTGTAGAGATCGCGCAAACTGGCGTGTGATTCATTTAGCAGTTTACCCAGCGTATTCATCGCGGATAGGGTGCAGTGCTTATCGTTTTGAATGGAAGCCAGGGTGTTCATCGCAAGTGCTACGCGTTTGGCTTCGCCCAAATGATGCAGTCCGCGAGTGCGAATTTTCAGTGGCCAACGAGGTTTGTCAGCAACGAGGGCAGGGAAGGCTCTTTCCAATTCCAACAATGTGTCGGGATAATCGGAGCGGAGAGTCTCTATTGACATCGTTTCGGGTAACGACGTGAAAAGATCGTGTGCTGTTTCAAACGCATCTACTGAACCACCAGCCAGCAGTGCTCGAGTGTCAAGCCAGGAGTCATAACGCGCAGGCGCGCGTATTTTCCAATGGTCAATTATCGCCGGGATCAGTAACCGGGAAACTGCGGCGCGCTCGTTATATTCAATCATGATTTCGCGCCCTTTATCGGCAGGTTTCGTAAAGAACGTCACCCACTCGAAGGGCTTATCCGGAAGGGCGGCCAACCTCGTTTCGTTCGCCGCATAATCAATCAAAACGGCGTTAGCCGGCGCTCCCAGACAAATCGTCAGGTGGTCCATCGATCCTCCTCGCGTACCGATGAACCATTCAGCCAGGGCAGAATCCCTGGCCAACTCTTCGGAGGTCCACGATATTCCATTGACGTTTCTGATTGCCGTTCCGCCGAGCACAACCAGAGCTGACGAAGATGACGCGCCACCACCTGGAGGTATGTTGGAATCGAGCGCAAAGTCGAACCCATGCTGTATTCGTTGACCAAATTTCCCGCGTGCAAAAGTTACCGCGGCGTTGATGTAGTTTTGCCAATGAGGTTCTGGTGTGCCATGAGCAAATAGGAAATCGAGCCATTCGGCCTCAACCGCACCCGTAAATCCGGGAACACTAAGAATTAAGAATGACGACGGTTCGAACTTCGCAGAAGACGACGCACACCGGATTACAGACTCATTCGATTTCCGGTAGAGCATCCAGGCATCGCGTTCACGGCTGGCAAAGGTCAGTGAGGCTGTTGGGAGATACGACACGTAGTCGATGTGTTCACCGAGAACACCCATTCGAGCGGGAGCGCGCAAGAGTGAAACTGGTCCGTCACCATAGTGTTGGAGAAACAGATTGCAAAGCGAAGTTAGTCGCGCCGCTGTTCGCTCGAGTTCGACATTGCCGGCGGTGACTAAACTCGCGAGAGCAGTTTTGATGTCAGAGAGATTCATTGCCAGTGTTAGGTCTCGAATGTTATAAGGCGCCTGTCAGGGTTTGTTCGAGTTGCTTACAAACAATAACTTAAGTGGCCGAGTTTGCAAACTTTTGTTTTTGCCGCTCCGCATACTGACATCCGAACGTCTCGCTTGGAGACGGTCAGTGCCGTCCGCGGTAGCGGATGGGTGCGGAGCCATCTGGCGACTGATCTCATCGGCGCCTGAATGCTACGCACCCACCCGCTATCGCAGGTGGTACTGACCGTGTCCAAGCAAGACTAATTTTTGAGGGAGAGGACGATGGCGTTACGAAGAAGAGAATGGCTTAAGACATTGGCGGGGGCGAGCGTCGGTGCGCTCGGCTCACCGTTGCTCAACCGGACGCATGCGCAAACAACCGCCAAACGCGCTGAAGCTCCGCTCGCGTTGAAGGACTACCAACCGAAGAGCATGCTTCACGTTCCGGAAACGCACGTTCCTCGTTCGCGCTTTCCCAATATCGACTTCCACACTCACCTCACGTGGGTCGATCGGAAAGGGAAGTCCGATGTCCTGACTCACGCAGCCACCGTCGCAGAAGCGCTGAAGGTGATGGACGCGAAGAACGTTCGCATCATGGTTAATCTCACCGGCGGTTACGGTCCTTTGCTCGAGGAAGCGGTGCGTCACTGGCAACAACCGCATCCCGATCGCTTCATCGTTTTCACCGAACCCTGGTACGCAAAGATCACGATGCCGAACTATGCGAGATTTCAGGGCGAACAGATCGAAGCCGCCAAAAAAGCCGGTGCGCGCGGTTTGAAGATTCTCAAGACTCTCGGACTTTATCTCCGCGAAAACGTAACCACCGGTCCGTTGGTTAAGATTGACGACAAGAGATTCGATGAGATGTGGGAAGCGGCCGGAGCTCTCGATATGCCAGTGGCCATTCACGTGTCCGATCCGGAAGCGTTTTTCCTGCCCACTGATCGCTTCAACGAACGTTACGAAGAGCTCAGCGCGCATCCGGATTGGTCCTTTCATGGCAAAGACTATCCGAGTAATGCCGAACTCCAGGAGGCGCGTAATCGCGTGATGCAACGTCACCCGCGCACGAAGTTTGTCGCGCTGCATACCGCCGATTCAGAGAATCTGCCGTACGTTTCCGAATGTCTCGATCGTTATCCGAACATGTACGTCGACATCGCCGCGCGCATAGGTGAACTGGGAAGGCAACCGCGAATGTCACGCAAATTCTTTGACAAATACCAGGACAGAATTTTGTTCGCGACCGACGCAACACCTCACGGCGACGAGACGCCGCAGCAGATCTTCGGCAACGAGCTGTACGAGATCTATTACCGGTTTTTGGAAACGGAAGACGAGTATTTCGATTACGCGCCCGCGCCGATTCCGCCGCAGGGTCGGTGGCGCATTTACGGCATCGGACTGCCCGAGCAAATTCTGAAGAAGGTCTACTACGAGAACGCCGCTCGTCTACTTGGTCTCTAAGAGTTTTTATCCACAGATTACGCAGATCATTTCTGTGTAATCTGTGGATGAAGCTGCCTTCAAATTTATGCACGAAGAGGAAAATTCACGTCGTCGTTTTTTGCAGAATGGCTTGATGGCGTTGCTCGCTGTTCCGCTGTTGCGTTATTCGAAGACTAGCGGAGTAACAGTCACGCTGGAAGGGCGGGCGGCGAACCTCGGCAATGAGACTGTAAGTTTTGGACTTCCATTACCGTTTGGTTTTCTGCGAGACGCGCAGAAGGTCAGAGTTGCCGACGAGCGTGGAGTTGAATTGTCAGCCGCCGTCCGTTCGCTCGAACCGTGGCGCACAGGCGGACGAGAAGGCTCGATCAGATCGTTACTCATTCAGTTCAAAGCCGATTTCTCCGAACAGAAAACACAACGCATAAGAGTCAGCTTTGACGCGCGGCAACGTGCAGCGCGAATGGACTTCGTTCCGGTCTCACAAACGCTGATTGATGAGCAGGGATTGAAAGGTCCGCGCGTCGCCGCCGTTTTGCCTGCCGATTGGTTGTGCGCATCGAGAATCGTTGGGCCGCAGGTACCAGCGAGTGAATCGGGTGCTTACTCTAGCTACGATCATCTTGTCGAAAAGAACTTTCCCGGTTCGCTTCGGTATCTCGATAGTCAGGTTTATCACGAGTGGTTGTTCGATCGTACTGCCTGTTACTACAAAATGTATGTTCGCACCGGCGACTCTAAATATCTCGACGCGGCTTATCACGCCGCGAATTTCCTTCGCGAACACACGAAGCTGGACGGTCCGGATGCAGGCATCTTCACGCTCAAAGGACCCGATCTGAAGTACGTATATCCACGCGCGATGCACATCCATTACCTGCTGACCGGAGACGAGCGTGCGCTTGTGTCTGGGAAGTTGATGGCTGAGTACTGCTTCAATCATCAGGATCCGGTCTATCGGCCTGACTTACTTAAACCGGTCCAGCTTGGTGTCGATCCGGAGCGCGGTCGAAACTTCTGGACGTTGCGGCATCAGGGTTACGGCTTACTCGGAATCCTTCATGGTTGGGAAATGACTGGGGACAAGAAGTATTGGACGAAGGCGCTGGCGTGTGTTGACGCTTATTACAAACACCAGCGACAACCTCCTGATGGTCGTCCGCCCGACGGATCTTTGCGGCAAAACTGGGAGCTGTACGATCCGAATGAAGCAACATTCCCCGGAGCGACCTCGGCCTGGATGATGGCGTTGCTGCTCGATCCGCTCTTTCATTACTGGACGCTTACGAACGACAGTCGCATCGCGGAGATAGTCGTGAAATGGTGCGATTTTCTCGATCGACAGGGCATCGTTCCCGACGGGTCGAAGGCGTACTACGTGATCAACTGTTTCGCTGCTGATGATCCAAAAGCGTCGCCGGGTGAGCCTGGACCAGACATGGAAATGCATAACACGGAGATGGCCTACACCTTTGCGCTGGGTCTGTTTTTCACAAAAGATGCCAGACGCAAGGAGATCTATCAGAAACGCGTGCAGCGCTTCCTCGAGCTGGCTGTTCACCTCGATATGAATCGTCCGGCTCGTGCTTTCAACTGGGCGTTTCAATTCACCAGTCAGCTCGTCTATTTCCTGCAGCATCAGGGCGAAGGACTAAGAGGTTAACGATGACATTCAAACGAAAGATCTGTTTCTCACTACTGCTCGTGCTGCTCGTTCTAGCTGAGAAATCCACAAACGCGCAAACGCTTTACCGCGTCGCGATTCAGCAGTATGTCGCCGTAAAAATGCGAGATGGCGTAACGCTCAGGGCTGACGTCTATCGCCCTGTAAGCGACGGAAAGAGTGACGAAAAGTTTCCGGTCCTCCTTCAGCGCACGCCTTATAACCGGGCCGGCGAGGCCCAGATGGCAAACGAGCTGGCGACGCACGGATACATCGTGGCCGTGCAGGACACACGCGGACGATTCCAATCCGGCGGAGAGTTTTATCCGTTTCGAAACGAGAGTGCAGACGGTTACGACACGGTGGAATGGGCCGCAAAGTTGGACCAGTCGAACGGCAAGGTCGGAATGTTTGGCGGCTCCTACGTTGGGGCAACGCAGATGCTTGCCGCGATGGCCGTGCCGCCTCATCTCGTGTCGATCTTTCCCTACGTAACTGCGTCGGAATATTACGATGGCTGGACGTATCAAAGCGGCGCGTGGATGCAATGGTTCAGCAGTTCCTGGACGTCTGGTCTGGCAGTCGACACGATGCGACGACAGGCCGAGTCGACTCTGGCTGCGAAAGAGTGGATCAACACTCTGCCGGTCGGTGATTACGCCATTATCAAAGCTCCACAGCCCTCGTCGCTCGCACCGTATTTCCGCGATTGGATCTCGCACGAGCGCGACGATGCATACTGGCAGCAATGGCGCGTTTCCGATCACTACCCGGAGATGACGGTGATGGGACTGCACGCCGGCGGCTGGCACGATCTTTTTCTTAAAGGCTCGATCAAGAACTACACCGGCCTGCGGCAACAAGCGTCCACAGCGGACGCTCGTGCGGGCCAACGCTTGATCGTTGGTCCGTGGGCGCACGCACCGACTTCAGCCGAAGGAAAGGTCGGCGACGTCGTCTTCGGCAAAGCCGCAGTGATGGATCATTTCGCGACGACGCTGAAGTGGTTCGACTACTCGCTCAAGGGAATTACGAATGAATATGCCAGCGGCGCGCCGGTGCGTCTCTTCATCATGGGCGATAACGTTTGGCGTGATGAGGAGGAGTTTCCACTCGCACGCACTCGTTACACAAAGTTCTACCTGCATTCGACAAAAGGCGCGAACAGCGTCTCGGGCGACGGCGTGTTGAGCCTCTCGCCGCCGGCGGCGGAAACAAAAGACGAGTTTGATTACGATCCGCAAAATCCCGTGCGCACGATTGGCGGCCGGCTGTGTTGTAGTGGGGGACTGCCGCCGGGTCCGGCCGACCAGCGACCGAACGAATCGCGACCGGACGTGCTGGTATTTTCGACGCCGGTGTTGACCGAGGACACTGAAGTCACCGGCTTCATCACGCTCGATCTTTACGCGTCGTCTTCGGCTGTGGACACGGATTTCACGGCACTTCTGGTGGACGTTGACCCGAGCGGTTATGCCCGGTTTCTGACGGACGGGATCGTACGTGCTCGTTATCGAGAGAGTACAAAACAGGCATCCCTGCTTACGCCAGGAAAGATTTATCAGTACACGATCGACCTGTGGGCAACGGCAAACGTGTTCAAGGCTGGTCACCGGATACGGTTGTACATTTCAAGCAGTAACTTCCCGCGCTTCAACCGAAATTTGAACACCGGAGAAGACATACTCGGTTCGTCGCGGTCAGTGCGGGCACACCAGATGATCTATCACGATCGCGATCACGCTTCAGCGTTGATCTTTCCAGTAATTCCGCGCCGCTAAAGAAACCTCTGGCATGCGTCAGTATGGAACTTAAAACGTTTACGCCGAAGGCGTTCGCTAATTTCAGCCCAGGGTTGGAGCGAAACGCCTTCGGCGTAGTTCAGGGTCGTAATAAGAAACCAACTTCCTCAAGCAAATGTTTGTTCTTGCATTTCGTTTGGCGAGGGTGGTATAAGCTGGGTTAGTTTCAAACGCAAACTAACCACAAGCAAAACAGGTTCTGCGGGATTTGCACAGAGTTCGTCAAGAACGTGAACTAACCACCCGTGTTGCTCTAACGTGCAGCAGCTTTTCTCCCGTCGGTCGCGGCCGTCAGTTTCAGTTTAAGGAGTGGCATATGAGAATCGTACGGACAATCACCAGCAGTGCACTCGCTCTGGGAGTCATCTTTTGCGTTAGTGTCACAATCTATTCCCAGGGTACTCACCTGGGCACCATTCGCGGATCAGTCTCCGATGAAAAAGGCGCTGCTATACCAAACGCCTCTGTTCAGATAACGGATCTGGCAACGAACATTTCCCAGAACCTGACCACAAACGGCGAAGGCGATTACGAAGCGCCGAATTTAAAATCCGGAAATTACAAAGTGACTGTCACGGCTCCCGGCTTTAAGACGACCGTAATCAACGCGGTCTTAACCGGTAGTGATACAGTGCGCGCTGATGCGAGGCTGGAAGTAGGACAGGCAACAGCGATGGTGGATATCAGCGCAGAAGCCGGCTTGATTCAGACTGAAGCGCCGACGATAAGCGGTTCAATCAATAATCGACAACTGGTTGAATTGCCTCGGGACAGTCGCGACATTTACCAGTTCTTATATCTCAACCCAAACATCACAACGTCTGCCGAAGGCCTCGATTTTAAGTTCATTGGGGCGCAGAGCTACGGCGCAGCGTTCTCACTCGACGGACAGCGTTCCAACGGCGGAATCTTCGGTGGCGCAACTGCTAGTCAACCATCGTTGGAAGCGATAAGCGATTTGACTGTGCTGTCGAATAACTTCACTGCGGAGTACGCTGGTATCGCGAATATTCGGGTTGATACGAAGCGCGGCGAGAAGGATTTTCATGGTTCTTTGTTCTACAACAACAAGAATTCAGCCTTAGCGGCATGGACGATCCAGGACAAAAATAATCTAGCTGCCTTTGTACCCAACCCCGCACGCCCAGACTATCCAAAGCCCTATTTCAACCTGAACGAAGTGGGTGGGTCTATCAGTGGCCCCGTGCGCTTGTTTGGCAACAACAAAACGTTTTTCCTGGGAGCATACGAACGACGTTGGAACCTGGATACCTTCCGGTTTGCCGCTCGAAATTTGCTGCCTGGCCAGCGCCTCCTGAATGCCGACTTTAGCCAACTCAGCAATAGTAATAAGCCAGCCGTGCCGGCGGCGGTTCTTCCGTTATTGACTCCCGCAGAGTTGGCTGCAAACACCATCGTCGTCGGATCTACTCGGCGCTTTATCAACATTCCTTCACGATTATTGAATCCAACGGTCGCCAGACTATTGCAGACCTACTATCCGAAGTCGAGCCTGAATGCGGCTGTCGATTCTCGTGGCAGGTTGGTGGATTTTGCACAGAACGTCGCTACCGACAACACACGCGATCTGGCTACAGCACGAATCGATCACGACTTCACTTCGAATGATAAGCTGTACGCCGTTTACAATTATCAAAGGAATCCCAGCACCTCCGGGGCAGTAGCCGGCGCAAGCTACCCCGCGTTTGGTCTGCGCTCGAACGAGCAAACCAACCACACTCTGTCACTCTCTTACTCGAAGTTGTTTTCATCGAATTTTGTTAACGAAGCTCGAGGCGGGTTTAATTCGCAAAGTGCGTTTAGAAGAGCCCCGCACACACTGCGCGAGTTTCTGACCTCAATCGGTTTCAGCGATGCTGACATCACGGCTTATGGTGCAGTAGTTGGCCCATCCGCTCTCGACACGCCTGGGCAAACAGAAATCCGAGTTGCAAATTTTGCAACGATCACGAACGGTGGTCGAAGCGTTAACCGCAGGCTCGATCAAAAACTCATCACCTTCGGAGACACTCTGACATGGATCAAAGGTCTTCATACTTTTAAGGGTGGTGTAGACGTTGTTCGCAACCACGGCACGGATGGTTTTGTTGCCAACCGGCAAAATCCGCGCGGTCGCATCAACTATACAGGCACGGCCGCCACTGATGCGTGGGCCCGTTATTTACTTGGCCTGCCACCAAACTCAGTCAGTTTTGTCGAAAAGCTTCGTACTGAACTCGATGCTACCAACTTCGAGTACGGATTCTTTTTCCAGGACGAGTACAAGATTCACCCGCGTGTGACTCTCAATCTCGGTTTACGCTATGAACTGATCACTCCGTTCAAAGATCGCGAGAACCTCCTGGTGAATTTCGATCCGGACTTCGTCAACCCGACCACACATCGAAAGGGTCGCTTTATTGTTCCGACCGCGGACGTATTACCGCAGATCGATCCACGGATAATTAACTACGGCGTTGTGACGGCTGATGAAGCTGGTGTCGGTCCTGGTCTCGTTAATACTGACCGAAACAACTTTGCACCCCGTTTGGGAATAGCCTGGCGGTTCAACGATCGGAGCGTCCTGCGCGGCGGCTATGGGATTTTCTATCCAACCGCGTCCGCACAGGGAATACGTGATGCTCTAGGCTCGTCGCCGTTTAATCACCCACTGACGAGAACAAATACTCCGGCGCTGCCGTTGGGCGGGTTTCCGGGTGGGTTGACTGCGCCGGGTGTCACGCCGTTCACAGGTGGACGCCTGAATGGATTCGACTCGTTCCCCGACGCTAATAGCATCCCGTTTGACATACAACAGCCGCGGATCGAACAGTTCAATGCTACCTATGAGCGCGAGTTGCCTTCGCAAACAGCGGTTCGGGTTTCCTACCTTGGCACTCGCATGCATGGATTGATTGGTGGCATTGATCTCAACATGCTGCCTCCCAGCGACACACCGTTCGGCACTCATGGATTTGACGATGACGGAAACATCATCATCTGCGATCCGAACGAGGGTAACTGTGATGGCTCTATTGACACCGGCCGCCGTCCGTTCCCTGAACTCGGAACCTTTATGGCGCGCTACGGGAATTTTGGCAGCGGCCGTTCACACGCGTTGCAGATTGAGGTTAATCGACGGTTTGCCAGGGGATTAACATTCAACGCGAGCTATACATTGCTGGATCAAAAGGGCGATGGGTTTGACACCGGCAACGCCAGTCTCGGTGGCACGTTCTACAACCAATTCATTCCCGGGAACGACTTTGCGCGTGACGCATTTGTGTCTCGTCACCGATTCGTGTCGTACGGCATTTACGAACTTCCTTTTGGCAAAGGTCGATCATACGGAAACAACCTTCCTGGCTGGGCCGAGGCGGCTTTTGGCGGTTTCTCCCTTTCCTGGAATATGTTTGCCAAGAGCGGTACAGGGTTTACTCCGTTCTGGTTCTGCGACAATTGCGACCCCGTTTTCCCAGGAAACGTGGCGAGCGAGTTTATTGACGCGGTGGGAGGATTTGGTGGCACTTCGTTCCGACCAGTCGTGCTCAGCGGCAACCAATACCTCAGACAGGGCGATCGATTCTTCAACCCGGCAGCGTTTGCGCCACCATCCGTTGGAGCTGACGCGCTCGACAATCCAAACGTCGCGAAACGAAATACTTTGACGGGACCGGGGACTTGGGGCGTGAATCTCGGTGTGCGCAAGTTTTTCAAGTTCAGCGAGACTACGCGACTTGAAGTGGGCGCTGACTTCAACAATGTATTCAACCACCCGCTTCGCTCACCCCTCGATATGTATTTCGCGGAGCTAGGCAGCTTTAGTCTCGACGTGGATCAAACTACAGGCCGACTCCTCCCAATCACCAACGTTACGCGCAATGAAGACTTTGGACGAATCAACACGAGCTTCAATCAGGAGGGCATCGACAACCGCCGTCTGATTCGTCTCAGGTTGCGCTTGACCTTCTAATGGTGATCGACCGGAAAGACGAAGCGGAATGCCAAAAGGAGAGCTCATCCAATTCTTCTTTTGGCATTCCATCTTCGCTAATGCAACTTCTGTTTTGTTTCTGAGTTCCGGGTCCGGCCCATCATGAAGTCGAGTCCACGTCAAACGTTTTCCAGAAAACCAAACCTTGCCAACATCAAGGCGGCCGGTCATGACATGCTTCGCTTAGTGAACCGTCGCATCCTGCTCAGCATCCTTTCAGATCGCCAGCCAATCTCGCGAGCGGAAATCGCGAAAATCAGCGGTCTGAACAAAGCGACCATCTCTACTATTACGGGGGAACTACTGAAAGATTCCTGCATTGTCGAGGAAGGCTCTGGACGGACCACTCCGATCGGTGGCAAGCCACCGACACCGCTGCGACTAAACGCAAATCGTTTCGGGTTATTTGGAGTTGATATCCGTGCGGACGAAACGATTTTGGCTCTCAGTGACTTCAACAATCGAATCGTCGCTCGCTTTAGTTACGAAACAGGTCCTGACGCGACTGTATTCCTGAACAAGATCGGCAAGGAAATTCGCAAGCTTTGCACCAAGCACGATTCGTTTATCGAGTTTCCCGGTATCGGCGTCAGCTTGCCGGGTCTGGTCGACAACCAGAGTGGAAAGTTTCTGCTTTCGGTGGTCCTGCCGTGGCGAGATGTGCCGGTGGTGAACATGTTGGAGAAGGCCACCAGTCTGCCGGTGATAATCGATAACTCTGCGCGCTGTTCGGCACTCGCTGAGATCTGGCACGGCAAAACGCAGTACGCGCACGTTCGCAATCTGCTCTATATCAGTGTCAGCACCGGTCTCGCCTGCGGCGTCGTGATCGACGGCGGACTTTATCGCGGCGGCACCAATACCGCCGGTCAATTCGGACACATTCCCATCGACGTGAATGGACCAGATTGCCGCTGCGGGCAAAGAGGTTGCTGGGATCTCTATGCCTCAGACAAAGCGACGCTCAAGCGTTATGCCGAGTTACGAGGCGTGAGCGGCAAACGAGTTTCGACGATGCGAAAACTGATCGAGCTCGTTGAAGCTGGAGACGTCGCGGCCACCGAAGCCGTGCGCGAAACAGCGCGCTATCTCGGTATTGGAATCACCGGGCTCATCAACGGACTCGATCCGGAAGTCATTGTGATCGGTGGTGAGATCACGAAGGCATGGGGCGTGATCGAACGGATCATCGTTGAAGAAACGAAGCGAAACTTGCTGGCCCCCCGTTCGCACAGCGTATCGATTAGACCATCAGCATTCGAAGTGCGGCCGAGTCTTAAAGGCGCGTTGACTTTAGTTCAAAATAGTTTGTTGTCAGTTCCACACATGGGCTAGCAATAGGGCAAGCGCCAAAGGCGCGGGATATGAAAGCCAGGGGCAAGCGCGAAGCGAAGCGGAGCGCGTCGCCCCTGGTAATAAAATAAAGAGTCCCGGTAGCCCTGCAGGGGCGAAATATTTCGGCCTTTCAGGCCTTATCTGCTCGCGCGTATCGCAACCAGGGGCGACGCGCTCGCTTCGCTTCGCGCTTGCCCCTGGCTTTCATATACCGCGCCTTTGGCGCTTGCCCCTGGCTTTCATATACCGCGCCTTTGGCGCTTGCCCCTGGCTTTCATATACCGCGCCTTTGGCGCTCGATTTCCACTTTGAGACAGCATGTCCGACGGGCGCTACAGTTTGGCTGAACTCAACGCGACGCTGGCGGGTGGTTTGATTCCCGCGGTACCAGTCACGTTCGATCGTGAACACCGTTTTCACGAACGCGCGCATGAAGCGTACGTGTCGTTCATGAGCTCGCAACCGATCGCTGGGGTTGCCGTTTGGGCGCATACGGGAAGAGGACTGTTGCTTGATGACGATACGGCCCAACTTGTGATGCGACAGTGGCGTCAGGCCGTCGCTAAGCCGTTGATTGCAGGTGTTGGTGCTCGGAGCAAAGACGCAAATCCTCAAGCCGCGACAACCGCGACGCTTGCGATGGCTTCACGTGCAGCCGATTACGGCGCGGACGCCTTACTCGTTTATCCACCTTCCTGGTTGAGGCATCACGAGCAAAGAGACTCATTGATTGTTGCGCACCACGAACAGCTTTCGAAACTCGGCTTGCCACTCGTGCTGTTCTATCTGTACGAAGCGGCCGGCGGAGTTCGTTATACCAAGACTATTTTGGACGAGCTCTTGAGTTTGCCGAATGTGATCGGGCTCAAAATGGCCACACTCGACAGTGTGATGACCTATCAGGATGTCGTGAGTCACATCCAATCGTGCCACCCGAGCAGGCTGCTCATAACCGGTGAGGATCGGTTCCTTGGCTACAGCTTACGTCGCGGCGCGAATGCAGCGCTGATCGGAATGGGGGCCGTCTGTTCCGATCTTCAGGCTGAGCTGATCGAAGCGCATTTCGCCGGTAAAGCCGAGCGCTTTCTCGAACTATCGGATCAGGTTGATCGGCTGGCGGAGGTTCTCTTTATCGATCCGATGGAGGGTTATATCGGACGCATTCTGTATGCGCTCGCAAGATTGGGCGTCATTTCCGCAGACGCAGCCAACGATCCGTGGGGCCCGGCATTGAGTGCGCCCGAGCTCGAAAACATCGACGCGTTGCTGAACACGCTGAACGTGCAAGTTTGACCGATGCTTTCTTTCATGAATGGACATCTGGAAGTTGACTCCCGCGATCGTGCAGCGCTGGTCCGCGACTACGAGCGTTTCCGGACTGGCTTACCCGAGAATCTGGAAGAGCATGTTCGCGAGCAGTACCAGATCGATTTAAGCAGCGAGTACGGCGGCCACGTAATCAAAAATCCTTTTGGCAAAGCATCGGGTCAACTCTCGCTGAACCTCTCGCAGGTGCGGCGCGATTGTGAAGAGCAGTTAGGTTTCATTGTGCTCAAGTCGATCATTGCTGAGGACGCTTCGGGTTCGCAGTCGATGAGCGAATGGGCCATCGAAGAAACGCGGATGGTAGTGGAACGAATCACCGCTGGGGACAACACGGAGGGTTGGACCGTTTCGTGGAAGGGACGCGGGTGGTACGACACGTTTGCAAAGTATCTCGAGTTTTTTGACGAAGCCTTGGCTTTGGCGCATCCGGCATCCGTGCTGGTGGTTCCTTCGTGCAAGTATCACTTGCCGAGTGCGGCTGAGAGTGCGTGGAAGATCGGGGAGTATGAGTACACCACGCGTTGTTTGATCGACGTTTGGCGCCGTCATCATGCTGACGTGCCGATGTTGATTGAGAAAGACTTCAGCCCCACTCTGGCCGGCTCCGATCGGGCTGCTCAGGCCGAAATGATTATTGAGTGGCTGACGCACGTTACCTCCTTGATCAGACAGGGTGCAGCGTCAGAAACCGTCAGCATCGGACTGAAGGTTTTTAACGCGATTCTTGACGATGCGTTCCAGCTCGAGATGTTGCGCGCGATCAACGAGCGATGTTCGGGCGAAGCGGTTCCGGATTTTTTAGTTTATGCGAATCGGCTATTCGATCCGGATCGCGAATTCGACGGTGTTCGCGGGATTGCTTACGGTGGTCCGGATCTGAGTGCGCGCAATCTGAATGTACTGGCTCAGTTGCGTCTACAAGAACGACAGGGCGCAATTCCTGTTTGCAGGTTGCCGATCAGCGCGACGGGCAACATCGTTTCGGGACGCATCGCGGCTGAGTACCTGTTGCGCGGCGCCAGTAGTTTTCAGATGCACACCTTTTTTCAACTCCCGAGCGGCGAGTACAGCATGAAGACAGGTGGCAAGACAGCCCGAGCGCTGCTCGAGCTTTACTTTCATCCCGAAGAGGGTTTACTCGCGTGGCTCTTGCATCTGCGTCGTTTGCTGGATTGGCCTGTTGATTGGAACGTGAAGCAGATGGCTGAGTTTTTCATGGAACCGGCTAACAACGTTTGGTTGGAATACGCATCGGCCGTGAATTGAGCGATGTCTACATTTTGGAGCGCCAAAGGCGCGGAAATATGACAGCCAGGGGCAAGCGCGAAGCGAAGCGGAGCGCGTCGCCCCTGGTGTGATGAGTGCGAGGAGATAAGGCCTGAAAGGCCGGAATATTTATTACGCCCTTTCAGGGCTCAGCGGCCTTTGATTTTGTTATCCAGGGGCGACGCGCTCCGCTTCGCTTCGCGCTTGCCCCTGGCTCTTATATATCGCGCCTTTGGCGCTCCGTTTCGACTTTCGTGCAACCAACGTCTGCAATCGAAATTCGCTTGTTGTTTGAATCCGACATTTCTGCAGCTATGCGACTGAAGGAAGCGGCAGGTTGGAACCAGACCGAAGCTGATTGGCGACGGTTGTTGTTGCTGCAACCGAACGGTTGTTTTGCTGCAGTTAAAGACGGCCGCGTAGTTGGTACGACAACGACGACGATTTACGACGAGCTCGCGTGGATCGGAATGGTACTCGTCGACCCGCAACATCGCCGCCAGGGAATTGCTGCTAAGTTGATGAACGTAGCGCTCGAATACCTGAACGGCAAGGTCGGAACGATTAAGCTCGATGCGACGGCGTCAGGCCAACCCGTTTACAAGAAGTTTGGTTTCGCAGTTGAGTCAGCAGTTGAACGATGGGCTGGAACCGCCAACTCGATGGATCGCGAAACGCAGGCTGTTATGGATCACGAAACTGTTCGAGAGTTATTGAATCTGGATCGACTCGCGTTCAATGCCGATCGTTCTGAGTTGGTCCAGGCAATGCTGGACGACGCGTGCTTTTCGCCCGTTTTGATCCGAGCCGCGGATGGCGCATTGAGTGGATATGCGTTGGCGAGGAGCGGAACGAGAAAGACTTATATCGGGCCGGTAATCGCGAATGACCCGCATGTTATTGAGATCTTGCTGGATCGAATTTTGAGTCAACTGTCGCGTCGCGATGTCTACATCGACATCAATAGAGAATGCGTCGTCGATACCAGTTTTTTGTCGGATCGCGGCTTCGTCAAAGAACGCGACTTCATTCGAATGGCTAAAGGCCGGGGTCAGAAAACGTCGCCGCTGGTCGTCGCAATCGCAGGTCCCGAAGTTGGCTGAGGAAATCATCAACGAGGTTCTCTTATATGGAAACAACTGCTCCGGTACACGATGGCTTGCAAAGAAACTTTCGCGCTGACGAGCTCAATGTTTACGTCTATGAGTCGCGGCCGAAGATGGGCGAAGCCGCTGCGTCCGTGATAGCGGCGGAGATCAGACGCGCGATTCAGGACCGCGGCAAAGCCGTGGTGATACTCGCGTCCGCGCCATCACAGAACGAGTTTCTCGCGAATCTGGGGCAAGCGCCGGACATTGATTGGTCGCGTGTCACGGCTTTTCATCTCGACGAATATTGGGGAATGGACGATCGGGCGCCGCAATCGTTTCGCCGGTTTTTGATCGATCGCCTCGTCAACAAGGTGCCGTTGGGCCAGTTTCATGGGTTGCGTGGCGACGCGCCGGACGGCACAGCCGAAGCGAAGCGTTACGCCGAACTACTACAGCAGAATCCGCCTGACTTCGCCGTCCTGGGAATCGGCGAGAACGGCCACCTGGCATTCATCGATCCGCCATTCTGTGACTTCAACGATCCAGAAGCTGTGAAGGTGGTCCAACTTGACGAGGTCTGTCGAAACCAGCAGGTTAACGACGGCGCCTTTACTTCGCTTAACGAAGTTCCAAAAGACGCGTTGTCACTGACTATTCCGACGCTGATGGCGCGACCGAAGCTATTCGCCATCGCACCTGGTCCAGCGAAGCGCCTGGCGATCAAGAAAACTATCGAAGGGCCGATCGGCACCAGTTGCCCGGCGTCGATTCTGCGCACGCATCCGAACGCGCATTTATTCATCGACGTCGTCGCGGCTGAATACCTGGACCATTGAGAACGATCGACTGCATACACTCCCCCACGTTCACTAACTCGCCGGAAAGGAGGACAGCATGAACAGTTCAGTTCACGTAATCGATTACGTTGTGCTTGCCTGTTACTTGCTGCTGATGGCCGGCATCGGCGCTTATTTCATGAGATTCATGCGTGTCGGCGCCGACTTTTTGAAAGGCGGTAATCGCGTCGAATGGTGGGTTGCGGGCATGGCTTCGTTCATGTCTGGTTTTTCAGTCTGGACCTTCACTGGCGGAGCGGGCTTCGCGTATCGACAAGGCATAATCGGCGTGTTCCTCATGTTTCTCGCGGTGCCGGCGTTTTTCTTCGGCTACATCTTCTTTGCGCAAGCGTGGCGCCGCTCACGTGTCACCACGGTCGTTGAATACATTCGCAGCCGCTTCGGCGAAGGCACTCACAAGATGTTCTCGTGGTTGACTGGTCCAAGCCAGTTGATGTTTGGCTCAGTGCGACTATTTGCCTTGTCAAGCTTCATGTCGGTCGCGCTCGGCGTGCCTGTTGAGTACCTGGTGGTCATCTGTGGTTTGGTGGTCCTGGCGTATACGGTGCTTGGTGGTTACTGGGCGGTCTGCTTCACGGACATGTTTCAGTTCATGTTTCTGTTTCCAATTGCCTGCGTGTTGATGGTTCTTTCCCTCGCGAATGTCGGAGGGTTCAGTAACTTTGTCGCGCACGCGCCAGTGGGATACTTCAATCCGTTTGCCGGGGAATACGGTTGGTTGTTTCTGATCGTTTATACGGTCTCACAGACTACGGGCTACAACAACTTCGGCAACGCGCAGCGATATTTCTGTGCCGATACCGAACAGTCAGCAAAGCGAATCGCGGTTCTTTGTATGATTCTATTCACGATCGGCAGCGTGATCTTCTATCTGCCACCGCTGATCGCGCGCGTCGCGTTGCCGGACCTGGGAACAGCCGCGAACGGTCTCAAGCAACCTTCGGAAGCCGCATACATCGCGATGGGTTTGCGCGTCCTCCCGCCGGGAATGATCGGAGTTTTGCTCGCCGCAATGCTCGCTTCGTCGATGGCTTCACTGTCGGCCCATAACCACATCATCACCGGAATTTTTGCGAAGGATTTGTATCAGGGTTATTTGCGACCGGACGCCTCAGATCGTCACATGCTGTTCGCCAGCCGTCTGACTTCGCTGGGCGTCGGCCTCGTGATGATCTGTGTCGCGCTTCTTTTTGCACAAGGCGCGACTGGCATCTTCACGCTGTTATTCATTCTCGAGTCGATGTTTCTTATTCCACTCGGACTGCCACTGCTCTACGGGTTCATCGCAAAGACTGGACCGTGGTGGTCGGCCGTTTGTGCTTACGTGGCCGGCGCGATGACTTCATTATTTGTGAACCTGTATCTGAATCGTTATCTGGGCATGGGCCTTAACGAGACGTACCTGATCGGGATTCCGGCGATCACGACAACGATCGCGTTTTTCATTCCGGCGCTTTTGATCGCGCCCGACGGAGAATTCGCACGGAAGGTCGATGCATTTTTTGAAAAGTTGAGAACGCCGATTGACACAGCGACCGAGTTGGGTGCGACCGGTGTGTCGGGCCGAGGACAACTCGCACTCGTTGGCAAAGTCACGACTGGAATGGGCGTAGCTTGTTTTCTACTCGTGGCGGCGAGTGCCGCCGGTCGCGATCGTTTGATTATCGGAATCTATGCCGTCGTAACGACACTGATCGGGCTCGCGTTCATCGGCGCGGGCCGCGTGCCAACTGAATCGGACAAGACAAGGGCAGAAGCGATAACCGTTGAACCAGTTTCACTAACCGACAAATGAGAACCACGTTTTTACTCTTGTGCTGCCTGCTTTGCGTTCCCGTTGCAATGGGTTCGGTCCGCACGATCTGGGCCGTAAACGACGGCGAGAAAGTTGAACGAGACGATTTAAACAATGCAAACAAGCGTGAGAACTCAGCGTGGGACGGACACAAAGTAAAGATCTTCGGCGCCCGCAACGAGATCATAGCGTTTCAGTTGATCATTGAAGCTGACCAAAGTGGCATTGAGCGTTTGACGGTTGCGCTGCCGCAGTTGGCCGAGAAAGGCGCGAGGATCAGCTACACCGCGCCAGCTATTGATCCCACGGATTACAGCGGCCGTCCGATCCAAATATTTTCCGTCAACTACATGAATGTCAAAGTTCCGTCGCACGCGGAATGGGTTTACAAGGCCGGTTCTCCAGCGGCGCCGAACGATCCGACTGGATGGAAGCCAGTCCAACTGATTCCGGAGAATGCGCGAGCGGGACTCGGCGGTTTTCCACTTCGCGTCGGTGGTGGTTTGAATCAAGCGGTGTGGATCGAAATCTACACTGATCGCAACCTTCCCGCCGGTTTGTATTCCGGATCAATAACCGTAGACGCTGATGGTCGGAAGCAAACCGTGCCGATCGAGTTGGAGCTGTTTGATTTCACGTTGCCGGATCAAAACAGCATGGACGCGATGGTGTATTACGAAAGTTTGCAACCCAAACTCTACCAGGGTCGCGATCTCGATCCGGAGTATCACCGTTTTGCGCATCGCCAACGCATCGAGCTGGTCCAGAGTTACGACATCGTCGCAGTGACCGCCAACATGGGCCGCTTTGACGGCAGTGATTTCACCAAAGCGAAAGGTTACGAGGGGCCTGGATTAGGAGTCGGAAACCGGATCATTCCGCGAACGTTCTATGGTCCGGGAAAAACGTTCGATGACCGTGCCAGCGCCTGGCGCGAAGCGGATAGCTGGATTTCGTTTCTGCAGCAGAAGCTTCCGAACGCGATCACCTTTCTTTACTTACCGGACGAACCGGGCCGTTCCGAATACAACTACATCCGCCAACTGGCCGATAACATTCATTCCAATCCTGGTCCAGGTAAAGCGTTACCCACTTTCGTAACCAAGCATTACGTCAACGAACTCGATGGCGCGATCGACATCTGGGACACAGGTCCGCTGGGATATGACATAGCCCGCGCAAACGAGGAACGTCAGCGCGGACGCAAATACTGGATCTATAACGGCGGTCGTCCGGCGGCGGGCGCGATTGTCATCGATGCACCGGCCACGGATGCCCGCGCCACGATCTGGGCGTGTTTCAAACACGGCGTTGACAATTATTTTTATTGGCACGGTGTGCACTGGCAGCACAACCGCCAAAAGGTAGGCGAGCGAAAGCAGAACGTATGGGCCAATCCAATCACGTTCGACAATCGTGGCCAACCAAACAAGCCAGTCGACGATCAGGGCTACATAAACGGCGACGGCGTGCTCATCTATCCGGGTCAGGACAAACTTCATCCCGATCAGGACCGTGGCATACCTGGTCCGATCTCGACGATTCAACTCGCGAATTTTCGACGTGGTCTACAGGACCATCAGTACTTGACCCTCGCGCGAAAGTTAAAACTCGAGGCGATAGTCGACGAAGTTCTCCAATCAGTGGTCCCCCGTGTTTTTTCCGACTCAGGACCAGCCGTGGGTTTTTCCGCGGCTGGAAATGATTACGAACGTGCTCGCTACAAACTTGCGCAAGCGATTGCGAAACGAAGTAAGGGGTAACGGGCGATGGCGCTTTCAGTCGTTTGATTGAAACCGCGTCGCTCAAGGAAAACGGCGCCTGACCTCGCGAACGAAGGGAGACTCGATGAAATACCTCATTGCCACACTATTTTTGATTGCTGTTTGCGGAAGCACTGCGTTTGCGGTGACGTATCAAGTGGGCCCGACCAGGGCGTTCACGAAATTGCAGGACGTCGCACCGCTGCTTAATCCGGGCGACATAGCGGAGGTCGACGGGAATGCGACTTACCCGGGCGATTTGATCTTCACGCGACCGGGCACTGACGTTAACAAGATCACGATCAGAGGGATTCGCGTTAATGGGTTGCGTCCGGTGATTTCGGGCGGCACGAACACGGTCGAGTTTCGTTTGTCAGACCACTACGTCTTCGAAGGTTTCGACGTAACGGGTGGCAGCTTTCGTGGCATCTATCACCACGCTCACGACATTACTTTGCGCGATTGTGTGGTCCACGATTGTCCGGCGCATGGAATACTCGGCGCCGATACTGACTCGGGATCGTTGTTGATGGAATATGTCGAGGTCTATCACTGCGGCAACGGCACGGGACAGCATCCGGTTTACATGGCAACTGATGAGTTCGCGCACCCGGGTTCGGTGTTTCGCATGCAGTATTGCTACCTGCACGATCAGAATGGCGGCAACAACATCAAGAGCCGTGCGGAACGAAACGAGATCTATTACAACTGGGTGTCGGGTGGTTTCTACGGCGAGATCGAGCTGATTGGACCAGATCCGCACGGCAACAAGAACGTCAGCCATAGTACTGCCCGCGAAGACTCCGATGTCGTTGGCAATGTGTTTCAGCACATTGCCACGCAGGGCACGCGCATGGCCCGCGTGGGTGGAGACGGTACCGGAGATACAGATGGTCGTTATCGCTTCGTCAACAACACCTTCATCTTGCGCCAGGGACAGACGAGTCCAGTGGTGGAGGTCTTCAACGGCATCGAGAGTCTCGAGATGCACAACAACGTGATGTTCCGCGTGGGTGGTGCGGCGATCGACAAGGTCGTGTTGGAGACGCGCGTGCGTTGGGTGGCAGGTCAAGTCAGCACCGGCAGCAACAACTGGGTGACGACTGGTTCGGCGCTGATTCCGACGGCGTGGACCGGAACGGTGACTGGAGCGAATCCGGGGTTTGTTAACATCGCAACCTTCGACGTGCATCCTACGTCCACCAGTCCGCTAGTTAATGCGGGCAACGGTAGTCCGCAGAGTCCGGCAGGGCACCCGTTTATTAGTCCGCTATTCCCGCCGGCGTTCGTACCGCCGTTTCACACTGCGCTCGCAGTCGGCACGGCACAGGCACGTCCGGTGTTTGGATCGATTGATATAGGAGCATACGAGTTCACGCCGTGAGGCGCATCTCCTCCACAGATTACACAGATAATCAAATCAATCTGTGTAATCTGTGGATACAAAACGAATGAAGCTGGCTTTTTCGACGCTGGGTTGTCCGAGTTGGGAGCTACGACAGATCGTTGCGGCTGCTCAACGCTGGGGTTACGAGGGTGTCGAGTTGCGCGCCGTTGGTGGAAGTTTGGATTTACTCGGACGCGCGGAGTTTGCACCAACTCAGCTCGCGACGACGCGCGCCCGTTTTCAAGATGCAGGCATTGAGATTTGCTGCGTTGATACATCGTGTGCGTTTCATTCGCCGGATGCGAGTGAGCGAGTCGAACAAGTTAAGATTGCGCTTGCTCATGCGGAAGTGACGGCGCAACTTGGCGCGCCATTGATTCGCGTTTTCCCCGACAAGATCCAAGGCGGTGCAGGGCGCGAGGAAACGCGCGACTGGATCGCAGTATGTCTGCGCGAGATCGCGGAGCGCATGCCGGACGACGTCAAGGTGGGACTCGAAACGCACGGTGATTTTGCGCGCGCGGATTACGCCGCGGAGATCGTCACACTCGCAAATCATCCGCAAGTACGACTGATTTGGGACATCGCGAACTCGGTTGCCGCCGGTGACGAGATTCGACACGCGGCGCGAGTCGTTCAACCATACCTGGCCCATGTTCACCTGCGAGACGCAAATCCAATCGTCGGATCTGAACACTGGCTTCCGGTATTGGCTGGAGCTGGCCGCGTGTCGTTCGCGGAAGCTGTCGCAGCGATCAGACAGTTGAACTACGACGGCTTCGTCAGTTTTGAGTGGGAAAAATATTGGCATCCGGAAATCGAAGAACCGGAAGTTGCGCTACCGGATTTTATCAACGCGATACACGAGGCACGGGTGGCCACGGAGGGCCACCCCTACAGTTGTAGTCCGACACGCAACATCACTGAACGCGCCAGATGAGCAATAACTGTAGGGGGTGGCCCTCCGTGGCACCCGTGCTGAGTTTGAAATAGCAGTTTAAAAGATGTGACACGACCGAATGTTCTGGTGTTGGCAAGTGATGTCTTGTTCCAGCACTTCTTTACTGAGGAATCATTAAATAAGCTCGGTGCGGTTGCGAGCTGGACGAGGTCTGCGCTGCGGGAAGATTCGTCGCAGCTACGACGCGAGATTGCGAATGCCGATGCGCTCATGACGACGTGGCATTCGCCGTTCATCACTGCGGAAATGTTGGGCGAAAACACTCGCGTGAAACTGATTGCGCATTGTGGCGGCGAGGTTAAGTCGCGTGTGTCCGAAGACCTCTTCGAGACTGTGACAATTACAAACGCCGCAGATCCGATGGCTCGCGGGGTGGCGGAAATGGCGTTAGCGCTAATGCTGACCATGGTTCGTCGCATTCCCGACTACGCCACGGAAATGCGCGAGGGCGTGATTCGAACGAATGAGTACGTTAGCGAAGGCGAAACTTTGTTTGGCCGGCGCGTCGGAATCGTCGGTTTTGGCCGCATCGGCCGCGCGTTTGCGAAGTTGTTAAAGCCGCTGGGCGTCGATGTGTTGGTGAGTGACCCGCATTCAGTTGGGACAGACTACGTGAAGCTCGTCCAACTCGACGAACTGCTGAGCTCGTGTTCAGTGGTAGTCCTGTGCGCGGCGTTAACGCTCGAAACGCGAGGCATGTTTGACCAGCGCAGGCTGGCGCTGTTGGGTGATGGATCGTACCTGATCAACGTGGCGCGCGGCGGGTTGATCGATATGGAAGCGTTGCTGAACGAGTTAAGAAGCGGACGAATTACAGCCGCCCTTGACGTCACAGATCCGTTGGAACCGCTGCCATCGGATCACGAGCTCCGCAAATTGCCAAACGTCATTCTGACGCCACACATCGCGGCTGGCGGGATCGAGATGCGTCGCGAGATCGGCGCGGTGGCGGTTGAAGAAGTGATTCGGTTTGCGACAGGCGAGCCGCCGCTCAATCCCGTGACGAAGGAAATGCTCGCGACCATGACCTGATTAGTTTTGAGGAAACGTTGAGTACGTCAGTGGTGAATCAGTCGATCGAAATTATGAGCGCGGTGCTTCATCGCGTGCGTGTGCCGTTCATGGAGCCTTTCCGCATCAGCAACGGCGTCGTCGCCGAGAAAGACGCGATCCTGATCGAGCTAACGACGAGCGATGGTGTTGCCGGCTGGGGCGAAGCGTCACCAATGTGCGGTGCGTTCTATTCGTCTGACACTCCTGACAGTTCGTGGACCGTACTCAAGGATCGGTTTGTGCCTGCGTTGCTTTCATTGGGCCACGTCGAGCCCGCGCGGTTTCATGAATTCCTGCGCAACCAACCCGGCGATCAGTTTTCGCGTGCCGGGATTGAAGGAGCGTTATGGGACGCGTACGCCGAGACGCGAGGAATGGCGTTGTGCGAACTGTTTGGGATTCGACCACGCGCGGTGCCGTCCGGAGTCGCGATCGGAATCTTCGACACCATTGATGAGTTACTCACACGTGTGCAGCGTTACGTTGCTGAAGGTTATCGACGCGTCAAGATAAAGATCCAACCCGGCTGGGACCTCGAACCGGTGGCCGCTGTGCGTGCGAAGTTTCCGAATCTTCCGTTGATGGTCGATGCAAATGGTGCGTACACGTTTAATGACTTGCAGACTTTTTGCGAGCTGGATGATTTCGAGTTGATGATGATCGAGCAACCACTCGCAGCCGCGGCGATCTCAGAAGCCGGCGAGCTGCAAGCGCAGTTGAACACGCCTTTGTGCGCCGACGAATCTGCGGAATCATTAGCTGCGCTCGACCAACTGATCAAGCATCGCGCAGCGCGAATCATCAACATCAAAGTGCAGCGCGTCGGTGGTCTTAGCGAAGCACGGTTGATGTTACAAGCGGCGCGGGCTGCGGGACTTCGGTGTTGGGTCGGCACGATGCCCGAGTTGGGAGTTGCCTCCGCGCAGGCACTGCAACTCGCGATGGACGAAGGGTTTTCGTTCCCGACTGATATTGAAGCCTCATCGCGCTGGTATGTGGATGATGTTGTCGCTCCAGCGATCGAGATTGATAAACGCGGCTTCATTGAAGTGCCCCGCGGCGGATTCAAAGTGTCACGTCACAAAGTCGAGTGCTACACGATTGCGGCCGAGAAGGTAGTCTAATGAAACGTCTATTTTTATGTCTAATGCTGGTGTGTTTGGCGGTCCAGGCTTCCGCCCAATCCTCGAAAGATGCGCGCGTCTGGGAAGCGCCGCTGTCTCTTCCGACCTACGAGCTCAATCCGCCTAACCCGTATCCGGCATTGTTCGATTGGCAACGACGTAAGTGGCGTCCGGTGTACCCGTATCCCTTTCTTGATTCGCTCGGGACGGAGAAAACGAACAAGACCTGGAAAGCCGTCTATCTCGAAAACGAATATCTGAAGGTGACGGTGCTGCCGGAGCTCGGCGGACACGTCTATCAAATCTTCGACAAGACACTCAACCGCCACATCATCTACTCAAACCCGGTGATGAAGTACGCGATGGTGGCCCTGCGCGGCGCGTGGGTCTCGGGCGGTATCGAGTGGAACTTTCCGGACGGTCACACGCTGACCACGGTCGCGCCGATCGATTACGTGATGCGCACCGAAGCCGACGGCAGTGCGGCAGTCGCGATTGGCGACACTGAGCGCGTGCAGCGAATGCAGTGGCAGGTGATCTTGCGCCTGCGTCCCGGGACGCGAGTGCTCGAATCAGAAGTCACGTTGAATAACCGGCGCGAAGTACCGGGACGTTACTGGTACTGGTCCACTGCCGGTGCTCCGGCCGCGCCGGATTTGCGTTTCAACTATCCGATGCGTGAAGCGTACCCGCACGCGTTCTGGCCGGTCTTCAAGTTTCCGATCGAAAAGGGAGTGGACATCGGCCGCTTCAAAGACGTGCCCAACTTCCTTTCGTTGTTTGCACGCGATTCGAAGCGGGACTATTTCGGGATCTATTACGAGCAGTCTGACTGGGGCGTGGTCCATGTCGCGGACCATCGCGAGTTGCCGGGCAAGAAGACGTGGACGTGGGGAACGGATGACAACGGCGACATCTGGATCGATAAGCTGACTGACGGTGGTGGGCAGTACGTCGAGTTTCAGGGCGGCCGTTTTGAAACTCAGATGGAGCATCAGTTCATTGCGCCGCATCGCGTCGAACACTTCTTCGAATACTGGTTTGGGGTAAACCGGATGGGCGGTGCGTGGAATGAAGCGACGCGGGATGCCGCAGTTCGAGTAAATTTGCAGGGAAGTCGCGCAACGGTTTCGATCGCTCCTAATCAGCGGTTCAATCAAGCCGAATTTACGTTAGCAAGCGGTGGCAAGCAGGTACACGCCCAACGCGTTGATTTAGATCCCGCGAAAATCTTCACCACGAGCATCGATGTGTCTGCTCAGTCGCCGTTGGAGTTGACGCTGAAGAGCAAAGACGGCCGCGTCTTGCTGCGATATCGCACCGATTCGTCAGTTGATAACAATCCCGATTTCAAACCCGCGACGCGCCCGGTTCCGGATCCGCCAAACCCGACCAGCGCAGAGCAAAGCTATGTCGCCGGGCTCGCGTTCGACAAGAAGAGCAAAGAACGCGAAGCCCGCGATGCTTACGTCGAAGCATTGAAACGAGATCCGGGTTTCGCCCCGGCGCACATCGCGCTCGGCCTGTCCTTTTATAGGAGCGGCGAATACGAAGCCGCCGCGAAGCATCTCCAGGCAGCGCTCGTACGCAACAAAGACGCGGGCGACGCACATTACTACCTCGCGCTCGTGCAGCGCGCGTTGGGCCAGACCTCTGAGGCGGAAGATCATTTGCTGTGGCTGGTGCGTTCGGGTTATCGCGAGTCTTTGGCCCGCTACGTTCTCGGAGAGATCGCGTTAGCTAACGGCGACACAAAGAAGGCACTCGAAAACCTGCAACAAGCAGTGTTGCTCGATCCACGCGATCTGAAGGCTCGCACCACATTGGCGATCGCTGAACGACTCGACGGAAACATTCCCGGTGCACTCGCCCGGATCAAGGAGGTCGCGAATGACCTTTCGATCGATTATCTCGCGCTGAACGAACAGGCGTTGATCAACCGGGTCGCTGGTAATACGCAAGCAGCAAATGCAGCCGCTGATCAGTTGCAGCATCTTTTGTCGCGCGAACCGGACGCTGCGCTCGAACTTGCTTTCGACTACAAGGCCATCGGACAGCATCGCGAAGCGATTGCAGTCCTGGAGGAAGCGATCAAGCGTGGCCCATCCGGCATCCTGGCCGTTGATAAACGTCGCATTCATCCCATGCTCTACTACACGCTTGGCTATCTCTACGCGAAGTCCGGCGAACACGATCGCGCACATGCGCAGTTTGCTTTGGGCATGAAAGGCGATTCGGCGTTCGTATTTCCTCATCGCGTAGAAGAGATCGACGTGTTGCGGGCCGCGGTCGCCGCGAATGCAAACGATGGGCGCGCTGCCTACTACCTCGGCAACGTGCTGGCGTCCATGAATCGCGATAAGGAAGCGCTGGCGGCGTGGAGCGATGCAGTTAAACTCGATCCGGCCAACACGATTGCGCAGCGAAACTTCGCCCGAGCACTGTGGTTCGTCTCACAAAACAAGGAAGAAGCCGCAGCTCAATATCAACGTACGATCAACGTTGCTCCGAACGACTTTCGTCTCTACATTGAGTTCGACAAATTGCTGACCGAGCTGCGTGCAACCGACCGGCGCATTAAGTTGCTGGAAGACGCGCCGCCTGCGGTGCTCGCGCAATCGGGTGCGGTGCAATCGTTGGCCGGAGCTTACATCGATGCGGGTCGTTTCTCAGATGCGGCAGCGTTACTCGCGAAGACAACCTTCACCTCCGGTGAAGGAGAAGACGCGGCACTCGGACTGTATCGCAAAGCTCATCTTGGTTTAGCTCGCAAGTATCGCGAAGCTGGCGACCATCTGAAAGCTGCGTCAGAGTATGCCGCCGTCACCGAGTTTCCGCGGAACTTCGGCGTGGGCCGGCCCGCGATGCAATCGCAGGCGCAGTATTACGTCGCGGCAGCGCGCGAGTATGACGCAGCGGGAAAAGCGGATGAAGCAGAACGTTGGTGGCAACGCGCAGCGACTGAAGAACTGAATCCTCCGTCGCAACCGGAAGAGCCGTGGTCGGAACATTATTTCTACAAGGCGTTCGCTTTGGACCACGTCGGACGTAAAGCTGACGCGCGCAAACTATACGAGCGCCTGGCGCGGTTGAATGACGAGAAGAAGATGCTTGAAACGGAGCCCTGGCCGGCGACTGGTGCGATTCGCTTAGTGTTAGCGGGCTCGGCTTTGAAAGCGCTCGGGCGTAACGACGAAGCACGCGTCGCACTCGAGCAGGCGTTGAAACTCGACCCGCAGAACGAGCTCGCGATTTCACAACTCGCAGAATTGAAACGGGGTGTGAATTCAACGGTTGGCGCGACTCTACCCGACGCGCAGTCGCGGAATTAGCGCCAACGGCGCGAAATATGACAGCCAGGGGCAAGCGCGAAGCGCGTCGCCCCTGGAACAAAAAAATAAAAAGTCGTGGAGCCCTGAAAGGGCGAAATAGCCTGTCTGTATTTCGGCCCTTCAGGCCTTATCTTTATGTTTATTGTGCAACCAGGGGCGACGCGCTCCGCTTCGCTTCGCGCTTGCCCTGGCTTTTATATTCCGCGCCTTCGGCGCTAAAGGACTTTCAAATTGCGCGTCTTTGGCGCTAAAGCCATGTCAATGATGAAGACCAGAATAAAGGCCCGTTACTTTGTGGTCGCGATGGTCGCGGCGTTCACCGCCGTACAGTCAATCCATCCGCAGAAAGCAACGCGAACTGACACGGCAGAAACACGCTTGGCCCAACTGGTGGAAGCCAACATCATCGCGGTTCATGCGTTTCAAGTATTACTCGCGAAGAGTTCCGGAAAAGGCCGAACATGTTTTTCACCTGGCAATCTTTCCGATCAAACACTCAGCGCGCTCTCAGAACACCAGGCAAGGTTACTTAAAACGGACAGCAAACAGTTGCGTCTTTGGCTTCAGGGCCGTGAAAGCAGCTTCAATCCGAGCGAAGATCTGGAACCAATCCTGAGTTCAGGTCTGAAGATTCCCGACAACGCTCCGGTCAACGTCTTCACGAACTACTTGCGGCGGAACACTAAAGCCAGCGACGTGAAGATTCGGACGATCGCCAGCCTTTATCAAACTGTGTTGGAGGTTGAGCGCGACGGCGATCGATTGCAAGAGGAGTTTGCCTTCTACATTTCTCTCGGCTTGCCGGTTTATGTGGGCCAACTCAACCTGCCGGGAACGGATGCTGACTTGCTCGCGGTCGGCCGCAAACTCGAAGGCCGGTCATGTGAAGCGCCTGTCGGAACGAGCGCCGCGGAGTGGCAAATCGCCGGCAGAAAGATCTGGAACTGGGGCGAGAAGAATCTGCACATTCGTGACGAGCGTGTCGTCGCCGCCGAGTTGTTACGCGAGCGTGAAGTTAAACGTCTCGAGCCGAACTTGCGTGCGCTGCCGGCGCAAAAAATTGCTGTTGTCGGTCACTCATTCACGATGGGTTTGCATTGGTCGTCTCCGTCGAGTTTTGTGCCGATCGTGATCGACGTCTTCCGCCGCGAGAATCCGAAGGTTGAGTTCAAGCAGTACGCCGCTGGAGGTTTAACTGCCTCGCGAGCGCAGAAGCGGTTTTATCAGGACGTGCTCGCCTGGAAGCCTGACCAAGTTTTGTTCGTGGTGATGACGCGAACTGATGAAGATTACGCGGCGCTGAAAGAAATGGGCCAGGGACTGCTTGCAGCCGGGATCAAGAGTTACATGTTCGACGAGGTACACGATCCGGCGGCAGTTACGCCGGGCACAGTCGAACGCGCGCGCAAGGCTGCGGAAGAGAGCGGCATTGAAGTAATCGAAGTGGGCCAGCTACTTGCCAACTCACCCGATCGAGCAAAGTTTATTTGTCTCGACGGGATTCACATGACCGAACCGTACCACCGGTTGATGGCGAAGGAGTGGTTGAAGTATCTGGCGGGCGCGCGTGGCAATGCATACCGTGCTGCTCTTCACGCACACGTCGTTCAGCAAGTTGCTTCGCCGGCGCACCCGCGCATGTTGATTGGTGAAAATGATCCGTTGACTGGATTCAAAACTCTGCGCGCGCGTTACGACGCGGGCGCGCGTCCACCGGACGACATGGACGGCTGGGCGCTGACTTATCTACTCACCGGAGACCAATCGTTTGCCAAGCGCGCGTTGCAGAAGCTGCGCGACACGCACCCGCCGGAACAAGTCGGTTCGCGAACCTATCCCGAGTACGTCAAGTGGTCGCTGACGTTCGATTGGCTTTACAACTATTCGGAGTTTGATAAGCCGCTCAAAGATCGCGTAGCTGCTGAACTTTTGCACGCGGCGGAAAAGATGTTGCAGGACCAGTCGCTAAAAGAAGTTCAGCTCGCGATGTATCACAACTACACCGTGCGTTATCTAACGCTCGCGCTTTTTGCGTTGACGGCGATCGAAGGTCATCCGTCGGTTGAGTTGCAAGCCGCGCCGCTGCGAAAACACGCGCGCGCGATACTCGATCACATTCTCGATCTCACGAATTTCCTCACGCCTGACGGCGGCTACCATGAATCGATGGACTACCAGCGCATCACCTTCGCGCCACTCGCGATGATGGCGGAGTTGTTGCGCACCACGGCCAACAGCGATCCCGCGCTGCGCTACACGCTGTTTCAGCATTACACCGATACGTATCTCTACAAGGTTTTGCCCGACGGTACGACAGCGCGCGACGGCGACAACGAGTTTCCATATCTCCAGTGGGAGGACAATATCTGTTTCGGTTATGCGATTAATCGCTTCAAAGATCCGTATGCAGCGTGGTTTCTGCGCAAGAGTGGTTGGCCTGCGCAACCAAAGTGGCGCGTCGCGATAACGCAGTTTCTCTGGGATGATCCAAACGTCATTCCCCGAAATCCGGTTGACAGTACCCGCGCCGAGATACCGCGCTCTTATCTCTTTCGCGGCATCAGTCACCTGGTCATGCGCGACGGCTTTGGCCCTGATTCCACCTGGATCCAATTCAACTCTGGTCCATATCTCGCAAAACACAGTCATCTCGACCAGAATCATTTCGTCATCTATCACAAGGGATACCTGGCAACTGAGAGCGGCGCCGACTACACGGACACTGAGAGCCCTCATTATCTGAACTATTACCGCCGCACCATCGCGCACAACTCGATACTCGTTTACCAGACCGGTGAGCAGTTTTTCTGGGCCGAGAATCTTTGGCCGGCGGCAAACGACGGCGGCCAGCGAATGGATTCGTCGCGTTACTGGAACACGGTCCGAAGCCGCGAAGACTTCGAGCGAACGCGTGACTTGTGGGCCACTGGTCACATGGAAGTGACCGATATTAACGATGGGTCGTACGTCTACGCACGCGGCAATGCGACAAACGCGTATCAACCTTCAAAGATGGAGCGGTTCACTCGCGAGATTGCCTACACGCCCGCGAATAACGTCCTCGTGGTTTTCGATCGAGTCCGGACGGTAGCTGCGAATTTGAAAAAGGTTTGGTTACTACATGGCATCGGAAAGCCATCGGTCGAAGCGGCGGAGAAGGGAAAAGACGTAGGCCGTGGTGGCACCGAATACGCAAACGCCTCCACCTTCACTTATGAAGATGGCGGCGGCCGTTTGCGCGTGCACTCGTTGCTGCCGCGCGAACGTGAAGTTGTCACGCGTGGCGGAAACGGTTGGGAGTTTTGGACACCGGGCGATGAATTCGGCGGCGCGTGGGGTTCCGGCAAGAACTGGCCGCTCGATCCTCCGCAAGGTGGTCCATTGCCAACGGACCCTTACCTGCGAAAAATGTGGAAGACGTTCTGGGGCGACGACTTTGAGAAGTTGTTGCCTTCGAATACACGCGCGGTTGTGCCTGCCGCCTGGCGAGTCGAAGTTTCACCAGTCAAACCGGCGAAGGAAGACTTTTTTCTTCACGTACTCGAAATTGGTGACAAGGGAGATGCGGGTAAACCAAAAGTTGAATTGGTTGATGGTTCGAATTTGATCGGCGCGCTTATCGAAGGCGGCGCGGTTGCGTTGTTTGCGACGGGGGAAGATTTCGTCACGGACGGTGAAGCCACGATTCCGGATGTCGAGACAGCAAATCTGCTCGTCAGCGGTTTGAAGCCACACGCAAAATATGAATTGCAAATGACTGGTGGCCGCGCGAATTGGCGCGGCGGTCTATTCAATGGCGTTCCTGTGGGAACGTTCATCGCTACAGCCAACGAGTCGGGCGTTTTATACGTGCCATTTAAGGGACAGAAGGATGGACGTCTGCGGCTACGGCTGCTCGCGAGTCGTTAATAGTGGTCCGTACCACCTGCGGTAGCGGGTGGGTGCGTAGCTGTGCGGCGCTGTGAGGTCCAGTTGCCAGATGGCTGCGCACCCATCCGCTACCGCGGACGGTACTGACCTCTTCCAAGTGAGACGTTCTACATCATGAAAATTCTTTTATCGATCGTAATCATCCTTATTCTCTGTGCCTTAGCGAATGCGCAACCAGCACCGCGGTCACTGCGCGAGGTCAACAAGGTTGCGCGACCGCCGGCAACATCCGTGATTGCAATTGTCGGCGCCACGCTGATTGACGGGACCGGTGGACCTGTCATCACTGATTCGACGGTCATCATTCGCGGCGAGCGGATCGTTGCGGTCGGCAGACGAGATGCAGTGAAACTGCCGAGCGATGCGGATGTCGTAGACGCGAAGGGTCTCACGCTTGTACCCGGGCTGATCGATTCCCACTTCCACATCGACGGCGACAATCCCCTACCGGCTTTATACCTTTCACATGGCGTGACGTCAGTGCGCGATCCCGGTCAGTGGATCGAAGCGTACGACGCAGCGCGCAAAGCGTCTGCGACGGTGCCCCGTCTGTTTTTGTGTGGCCCACATCTGGATTCACCGCCGCCTGCTTATCCAGCCGACTCTTTCATCGTTCGTGATGCGGACGAGACGCGGCTGGCGGTAAATCGATTTGTTGATGACGGTGCTTCTGCGATCAAGGTCTACTTCCGTTTGCCGCTCGCGTTGGTAAGGGTGGCCATCGAGACTGCGCATGCGCGCGGCGTTCCGGTGATAGGCCATCTCGAGATTGTTGACGCGCGTGATGCGATCCGCGCCGGCATCGATGGCATTGAGCACGCAACATCTTTTGGCACCGCCTTGTTGCCACTCAGAGACGCGGAAAAGTATCGACAATCCGTATTGGCCAACAACGATGCGCGGCGCGAAGGGCGTTACCAGGTCTGGAACGCGATAGATTTGAAGACACCACAAGCAGTGTCACTCTTCAAACTGATAGTGGCTCGTGGCGTGGTCGTGTCGCCGACGCTGGCTGTATTCGAACGGCAACGCGACGACAAAAACACGACCGACATGCATGTGCACGCTTTCAAACAGATGGAAGCGTTTGTTGGTCTGGCGAACAAGGCGGGCGCGAAGATTGTCGTCGGATCGCACTCGGACGTGCCGCATGCAAAAAGAGGTTGGGCCTATCAACGCGAGCTCGAGCTACTTGTCGAATCAGGCTTAACGCCGATGGAAGCCATCGTCGCCGGAACGATGGAGAACGCGCGTTACTTCCATATCTCGGATCGTTTGGGAAGCATCGAAACAGGAAAACTCGCAGACCTCGTACTGGTTGACGGTGACCCTTTAAAAAACATCAGCAACATGCGCCGCATCAAGCGAGTGATGCTCAACGGCGTCTGGCAACAGGCCGAAAGCGAAAACGAAAGCAAATGAGCCCTAATTCAACTCTGCGTGGTCTCTGCGTCCTCTGCGACTCTGCGGTAAAAGAAAACGGAAAACATGTTAACCGCAGAGACGCAGAGGACGCAGAGACTACGCAGAGAAAATTTCAACTTACGTTAGGTTTCCGTTGTGCTTTGTCTTTACTGGCGCTGCTTCTGTGTGCCGCGAACGTTTCGGCTAAGACCGTTTATGTAGATCTGCTTGCCGCAAATCCGAACAAAGCCGACGGGTCATATGAACGTCCATTTACGTCGTGGCGAGTCGCGCTTCAGCACGTTACCAGCGGAGATACGATCATTGCCAAGAATGGCGACTATCGCAAAGCGGGTGCGCCAACACGCTGGGGAGGACTTCACTTAACGCTCACGCTCGCAGACGATTTGGAAAAGGGTGATCCTCGCCCGGCTGTGTTAACCCGCCCTGATGCAACGGGGATCTACCGGTACGATCGAAACCACCCGCTCACCATTCGTGCCGAATCAAAGCATGGCGTCATCATCGACCACATTCGGTTTCATCTCGCACAGGGAATCGTAATCGACGGGTTCGACATTTTTCCGAACCCTTACTATCGCGACGCCGCCGGCAAGAAACTAAACCTGCGTCGCAACGGGATTCACGGCGACAGTGTTTATGAACCAGAAGACTCATTCAATCACGTTAAGACAAACGATCCACCGGGTGGTTACACGGCGGCATGGTACGACCGGAGTCTTTGGACCAGCCATATCACCATTCGAAACTGCAAAGTTCACTACGAGTGTCCACCCGGCGGGTGCACCGCTGCTTACGATCCGATGCAGGACGACGACCGGTTGTACTTGATCAAGTTTAACCAGGCGCATCACATCACGATCGAAGACAACGAGCTCTTCGACGGCAAGAACTATCAACGTAAACCGGCGATCGATCTGCCTTGTTCGGACGACGTCATCGTGCGCCGGAACCTGATTCGCAACTGTCATCGGGGCGTGGTGTCGAAAGGCGGCGGCAGCCGGGTCCTCATTGAGGCGAATGTGTTTGTTGACAACTCCGGTGCAGCATTTTCCGGTGGCTCAACGGATCCGAATCTGTTCATTGACGGGCGCTTTGGTGATCCGTGTTCGTTCGTGAAGTACGAATCGTACGACATGACTGCGAAAAACAATCTCGTGGTTTCCACGCGGCCTGGTGAACGTCCAGTCGAAGCGATTGCGATCTGGGCGGCGAAGAACGCTGTCATTGAAAACAACACTTTCGTCGGCATCGGCGAGCGCGGCGTGTTATTGATCCGGCCGGGCAACGAGGTTGATAGACCGGCGCGCGCTTGCGCTGGGTCCGTTCGCTTAACGCGATCGGAAAATCTGGTTCTGCAAAACAACATCTTCATCTTGTCGGGTGTGGTTGATGAAACGATGGTTTATCAGGTGACTGGCGCGGGCGTAAGAGTCGACGGCTTCAATCATCGCGACAATACGTTCTTCAATAGCGGGAACGATATTCCCGTCGGCGGTTTGGCCGATCCGAATCAAGAGCCGGGTTTCAGCAAAGCCGATCCGAAACTCGCCGGCGGAACAGGCACAAACTATGAGACGTGGATGGCAACCGCGCGATCGCAAGTGAAAGGCCGCGGAGTTTCGCTCGAGTTAACCAAAAACAGATGAGCGCCAGCGCCGAAGGCGCGAAATACAGCCAGGGGCAAGCGCGAAGCGAAGCGGAGCGCGTCGCCCCTGGTTACAAGCATATCGGTGTAAGGAGCACTGAAAGTGCGAAATACCAAGGTCAATTATTCCGCTCTTTCAGAGCTTCACCGTCATTACGGTCTTTCACCAGGGGCGACGCGCTTCGCGCTTGCCCCTGGCTATTGAATTCCGCGCCTTTGGCGCTGCGATCCAAAACCAGCGACTCTTAATGCACGTGTCGGTTAACGAAAAACAGATGAGTGCTGATCAATCAAAAGAGAAGAGCACGACAGTAGCTCCGCACTTGCTGCGGCGGTTTGGATTATTGGAAGCAACCGCGCTCAACATGACCAACATGATCGGCATCGGACCGTTCATCACCATCCCCCTGCTTTTGACTGCGCTGGGTGGACCACAGGCGATGCTCGGGTGGCTCGTGGCGCTGGTCATCACGATTTCCGACGGCATGATCTGGAGCGAACTCGGCGCCGCGATGCCGGGATCGGGAGGTTCATACGTTTATTTGCGCGAGGGTTTTGGACGCGAGACGTTTGGCCGTCTCATGGGCTTCTTATTTATCTGGCAGTTCATCCTGAGTGGACCATTAGAGATCGCGTCGGGTTACATCGGCTTCACACAATATCTTGGCTACATCTGGAAAGACATGGGCCGGCCGCAGTCGCTTGCGGTGATTGTGGTATTGGGCGTGTTGAATATCAGTCTGCTTTACCGGCGCATCACTTTCATCGGCAAGCTGACGGTGAGTTTGTGGATTGGAACGATCCTGACGACGCTTGCGGTTATCGTCACGGGTGTTTTTCATTTCAGTCCCGCCGTCGCGTTTGACTTTCCGCCAGGTGCTTTCAATTTCTCACTCGGCTTCTTTCTAGGTTTGGGTGCGGCGACGCGAATCGGCATCTTCGACTATCTTGGTTATTACGACATCTGCTACATCGGCGATGAGGTTAAGGAACCGGGACGCACAATTCCACGCTCGGTAATTATCAGCGTTATCGCGGTGGCGTTAATCTACATCGCCATAAACTTCTCCATTATTGGCGTCGTTCCGTGGCGCGAGTTTGTGCCTGCCGACCAGCATCCGCAAGCGAACTTTATCGTGTCGATTTTCATGGAGCGGATTTGGGGCAGCGGGGTTGCGACGTTCTTTACTGCGATGGTGCTTTGGACGGCGTTTGGTTCCGTGTTTGCTTTGTTGTTGGGATACTCGCGCGTGCCCTATGCAGCAGCGCTCGATGGATACTTCTTCAAGATCTTCGGGCGGCTTCATCCGAAGAAAAACTTTCCCTACGTTTCCCTGGTCGTGCTGGGCGTGATCGCGATCGTTTGCAGTTTCTTTTCGTTAGGTATGGTGATCGACGCGCTAATCACCACCAGAATTCTTATTCAATTCATCGGCCAGATCGCAGCGGTAGGATTACTGCGGCGCAATGATCCGGAGCTGAAGCGCCCGTATCGCATCTGGCTTTACCCTTTACCAAACTTGCTGGCGTTGTTTGGCTGGATATTTGTTTTTGCGACGACGGATTGGCGGGTTATCTCGTTTGGGTTAGGCACGCTCGCGCTTGGCTTGTTGTGCTTTGTGCTGTGGTCTTATCAGACGAAACAATGGCCGTTTTCGCCACAAAAAGGCACAAAAGACACAAAAGATTTTAGCCCTTCCACGTAATATGATTTTGTGCCTTTTTGTGGCTAACAAAAGTGATGCCAAAGTTAACTGAACAGGAAATCAATCAGTTCAATCGTGACGGTTATCTCATGAAGCCGGCGCTCTTCGATGTCGAAGAGATGGAGCTGTTAATAACGCTCGCGAAGAATGATCAGCGTTTGGAACGAGAAGCTTTGGAGCGTCGTGATGCCCAGGCCGGCACGAGCAAACTCTGGTTAACGGATGCACTCGAAGACGATATCTACAGCGCTTTTGTCCGCTGCTCGCGTATTATCGAGCCGCTGGAACAAGTCCTGGGCGGCGAGATTTATCACTATCATCATAAGATGATGTTGAAAGAGCCTTTCGTCGGCGGATCGTGGGAATGGCACCAGGACTATGGTTATTGGTACTCGAATAACTGTTTGTTTCCTTACATGGCGAGTTGTTTGATTGCGGTCGATCGGGCGACGACAGCGAACGGTTGTCTCCAGGTGATCAAGGGTTCACACTTGATGGGTCGAATTGATCACAACAAGACGGGTGATCAAACAGGCGCCGATATGGACCGTGTGAACGAAGCTCTGAAGCACCTCGATCTCGTCCATTGTGAGATGGAACCGGGCAGCGCGCTGTTTTTTCACGCCAACCTTTTGCACCGTTCGGAGGCGAACCGCAGCCCGCATCCGCGCTGGTCTTTGATCTGTTGTTACAACGCGGCTCGCAACCCGTGCAAAGGCCGGCCAAACCATCCCGAATACAGTTATCTGGAGAAGTGGCCCGACGAGCGCATAAAAGAGATCGGTAGAAAACAGCTACAACGTAACCTGGAGAAACATTCGTGAGTGACGAGAAAGATTCCACTTTATCACGACGCGATTTGCTCAAAGCCGCCGGTCTCGCCGGCATAGGGTTGAGCACTTCAAACATCGCCAACGCTTACGCGCCCGAAGAAGAAGCGGAGCAAGTTCGTCGTGCGCAGCAGCGAACGATGGTTGGCGTGCGCTTCGAGCCTCACGACGTGGTGCGGCTGGGAATTATCGGCGTGGGTTTGCGCGGCACCGAGGTGCTGAAGGAATTCCTCGCCGTCGACAAGGTTGCGGTGAATGCTGTATGCGATGTAGTCAAAGACAAATGCACGCGTGCGGCACAAATGATCGAGAAGGCTGGTCAGAAGACGCCTGCGATTTACGCCAACGGCGAGAGAGATTTTGAAAAACTAGTCGCGCGTGACGATCTCGACTTCGTTTACATCGCGACTCCGTGGGAATGGCACGTTCCCCAAGTGCTCGCGGCGCTGCGTGCGGGCAAGCATGTCGGGACAGAAGTCCCCGCCGCCTACACTCTCGAAGACTGCTGGAAGATTGTCGACGCTTCCGAAACTGCGCGACGGCACTGTCTAATCATGGAGAACTGTTGTTACGACGCTTCAGAAACGACGGTGTTGAATATGGTGCGCGCGGGTGTGTTTGGAGATCTGGTTCATGGTGAGTGTGCTTACAACCACGATCTGCGCGGGATCTTGTTTGAGAACAAGGATGAGGGTTTATGGCGTCGTCGCCATCACACGTTGCGCGACAGCAATCTGTATCCGACTCATGGTCTTGGCCCGATGGCTCGATACATGGATATCAACCGCGGCGACAAGTTTGATTATCTCGTGTCGATGAGCTCAACGCACCTGGGATTAGAGGCATACCGCAAGGACAACGTGGCGGCGGGTGATCCGAAGTGGAAAGAGGTCTACAAGACTGGTGACTACAACACCAGCATCATCAAGACTGCCAAAGGGCGCACGATCATGTTGCAGCACAACGTCTCGACGCCTCGTCCGTACGATCGCATCAACCTGATCCAGGGCACGAAGGGGATCTTTCGCGACTATCCACCGCGTATTTTCATCGACGGCCAGTCGGAACATCATACCTGGACCACGCTGGACAAATATAAAGAGCAATACGAATCGCCGCTGTGGAAAAACCAGGGTGAAATGGCGCGCAAACTCGGTGGACATGGAGGCATGGATTACCTGATGTGTTATCGCCTCGTGCAGTGTATGCGCGAGGGGCTTGAACCGGACATCGATGTATACGATGCGGCTGCGTGGAGCGTCCCTGGCCCACTCAGTCAGATCTCAGTGAGGAAAGGAAGCATGCCCGTGAAGTTTCCGGATTTCACGAGAGGATTGTGGCAACGCGGCAGATCTGCAACTTAAGCGAGACTGTTGGACACAGTCAGTACCACCCGCGATAGCGGCTGGGTGCGCAGCGCTATCGTACCCACCCGCTATCGCGGGTGGTACTGACTGTATCCAAGTTGAGCCGAGAGTCAGATCATTTGCAACCGCTGAGCGCATGCACGCATGATCTCAGTCTCCCAGGCCGGTCGAGTTGGACTTCGTGGGTGTGGTTTGTCAGAGGGTATCCTGCCTGTCAGGTTGAGAAAGATCGCTGCCGAGTGTTTGTAGGCAGGAACGGGCGAACGGAACGCGACGTTACCAAGGTGCTGCAATGCGTCCGACAGCGTGTAGTAACCGGGATCGCCTGCTTCCCACAACGCATCACGCTTAGCGAATTTTTCCGGTGCGAATGTCGCCAGACCAAGCAAATAATCGGAACCATACTCGATCATGTCGATCGCCAGATCGTTTCCGGTGTAGATCTTGAACTCCGGACGCACCTCGTTGCGCAACGCCAGCCGCTCTAG